>Ga0114922_10000115_pt1 | contig 70680 bp, 71 predicted proteins | sample AartaG_FD_100975 | JGI IMG/M metagenome (GOLD analysis project Ga0114922, IMG submission 100975) | Deep subsurface microbial communities from Aarhus Bay to uncover new lineages of life (NeLLi) - Aarhus_00045 metaG | ecosystem: Environmental > Aquatic > Marine > Oceanic > Sediment | place...
GCGGTTTGCGATGGCTAAGACCTGCCGGCAGGCTTTTCGCGCGGATTTAACGGATGGGAGCGATTTATTTATTTTTCAAAGGGCCCGTCATCGCTAAAGCTACGACGCGGCAAGCGGGCCGGATAGAGGGTCCGCTCACTGTTGGAGGGGCCCGCGCTAATGGTGCGAAAATTGCTTGTTTTTTGACGGGATTAAGTTGTTATCAACAAGGCGGTTAAAAAAAATTTGAAAAAATGGATTTTTGCTCTTACCCCCCTGCGGATTTGATTGAAAATGGGCGATTGCGGGGGAGTTAGCCACGAAGGGGCACAAAAGGAGCAAAAAAATTTATAAAATTTTTGAAAAAAAGTGTAACAAATCGGGGGGTAGGGTGCACTTAGTTATAGCAGGGCGCAGGATGGACTTGCGGATAAGCATATGTGTTTCAGATGCGAAAGGCGCCCGGCGGCAATGGATATGGAAAAAGTGAGACAAATAGCGGTTTTTGGCGGATTAAGCTATGACAGCGGAGCTGTGCGGAATGAAATGGTTATTATAGATTTTTGAAAGGGCGAAGAAATGAAAACGGCTAAAAGAGGTTTGTTTATTGGGGTAGTTTTGGGGCTTTTGGTATTGCCTGGGCCTGTAGAAGGGGTAGAACTGCCTGTGCCGGGTCAGTATGCGACCATTCAGGCTGCGATAGACGTGGCATCGGACGGCGACACTGTGGTGGTTGCACCGGGACGATACGTGGAGAACATAGATTTTAAGGGCAAGGCGATAACGGTGCGCAGCAGTGAGCCGAGTGACTGGGAAGTGGTGGAAAGCACGATTATCGACGGCGGCGAGGGTGTTCGCTATGTTTACGGCAGTTGCGTGCTGTTTGACAAGGGTGAGGATGGGACGAGTATTCTGGATGGTATCACTCTGACCAGAGGGACGGGGGGATGGGCTGACTACGACGACCGCAGTCTTGGCAAGTCCCCTGTGCATGCGGGGGGCGGTATATTGTGCGTGGATAGCTCGCCGACGATACGGCGATGTATTATCAGAGATAATGGAGTTGAAGACTCGGCGCCTCACGGGGGCGGGATAGCACTTTTAGGGGATTGCCAGGCAATGATAAGCAACTGCATTATAGTTCATAACAGGGGGGGCGGGTACTTTTCGAGTATTGGTTGCGGGATTCTCATTCGCAGTAAGAATCCTGAGACGGCCATAAGCACGATTAGAAACTGTACCATCGCGCATAACAGGCCGGATAGCTGGGAAGACTGGACGTATCAGGTGAACTGCTCGAACACGCGGACGAGAATTTGCAATACGATTATCTGGAACGAGGCTTGTGAGGGGCATCCTGATTGTGAGAATTATTGGGGAGGGGGCCATACACGGAGCTTGCTTATGAAGGATGCGTCCCCGGTCACTCATAGCTGTGTGAAGAATGCATATACCTACACTGAGGATGCTCGGTATGCGGAGTGGTGCGACCTTACATTGTTTGGCGGTAATATAGACGAGTGGCCGGGTTTTGTGGGGCCATACATTGAGGCCTATCCGAACGAGGTGGATTATCATCTGATGGCGAATTCGGTGTGTGTAAATGCCGGTGACCCGAATTTTATTGGTGAGGCAGGCGAGATGGATATAGACGGCGAGGCACGGGTGATGGGTGGAAGGATTGATATTGGCGCTGATGAGGTCGTTCCGGAGATAGTCGTAATTAGTCCCACCGCCGGTGATATCTGGACAAGCGGAAGCCTGCATGTGGTCGAGTGGGACAGTTATGGTGTGGATACCGTGGATATTTTAGTGAGTGAGGACGGGGGTGGCAGCTGGGAGACGGTTGAAAGCGGTGTTGGTGATAGCGGCATTTACATGTGGGACGTTTCGGCGAGTATCGATTCGGATGAGTGTGTGATTTCGGTTGTTCCCAATCCTCCGGACGCTAATGTTGTAACTGTTGGCAGCGGGGTCTTTTCTGTCTGGCCTTACTATGGGCCGGCATCTCTGCCTCGAAGGCGCGGGTGGAGACGCAGGGTAGGTGAAAGATACGGGCCGGAGTTCGGCTGTGTTAAGTGGAAGTTCGAGACGGACGGGCCGGTAACCGCGGCAGTTACTCTCGGGCGCGAGATTAAAAAAACGACCAAGGCATATATCGCCTGCGAGGACGGCAGACTGTATGCGCTGGATGCAGATACGGGGGAACTTACGTGGAGTTATGATACAAACACACCACTTTTCGGTTCAGCGGCCGAAGGGCGCGACGGCACCGTGTACGTCGGCAGCGAAGGCGGAAAATTATACGCAATTGATAAAAAAGGCCAATTGCTGTGGACGCACACTACAGGTGGGCCGATTTATTCGAGTCCTGCTGTCACGCCCAACGGCCGGATATATGTGTGCTCGCTGGACGGGCTGATTTACGCACTGGCACGCGACGGCAGCGATTTGTGGAGCTTTGAAACGAATGGGTTCGCTGCGCTCGATGGTTCGGTTTTGTTTAGTCCGCAGGAAGCCGGTGACGGGAGCGTCTATATAGCGGGATTGTACGACCCGAATCTGTACGCACTCAATCGAGAGGATGGAAGCGTGAAATGGGCGTGCAATTTCGAGTTTATCATCGACCCGTGCGACCCGAACAGCGGGACAAGGGCAGGCTGGCCGTTTGCCGCGCCTGCGATAGGACCGGACGGGACGATATACCAGACGCTGCTGTATGATTCGAATCTGTACGCGATTGATGGCGGTACGGGTGGTATTATCTGGTCGGTGGACCTGGCGGACCCGTGCAGCGGGTGGTTTGAGCCGAACGACCTTGTTACATTGCGATATTCGGATGGCTGGTCTTCACCAGTGGTGGGGCCTGATGGGACAATTTATGTTAGCTTAGACGACCCATACCTGCGGGCGGTTAATCACAGCGGCGGCATCGAGTGGGTGACCAAGCTGGGAGAGATGGGCGGCTTCACGTTGACCGTCGGCAGTGACGGGCTTATCTATGCCGCAAGCGATGACAATAACCTCTATGTAGTCAATGCGGAAGGCGCGGAGATTGCGCAGTTTGAGGGCGATGACTGGCTGAGCTGGCCTGTGATAGGGCCGGACGGTACGCTCTATGTAAGCGACGCGAATAATGCGGTGTGGGCCATCAGCGAGGAGGCCTGCGACGGAGAGACACCTGTCCTGGATGGCGCAGGCGAAGCGAAATCGAAAAAGCCCGTCAGATTTAAGGGAAGGCAAATACGTAAATCGAAGGCTGTTTTAAGGGTAAGAAAATGAAATCAAGGAAAATTCTTAGCAAAAAAGACGTTGTTGTGGTATCAGGCTGTGTTGTTTTTCTATTGGCTACGCTTGGGGCTATTGGCAGCAGCGGTAGAAGGCGGGCGAAGGAGGCGGTATGTCTTTCGAACCTTCGGCAGTGGGGCTCCGCATTTCTTGCTTTCACAGAGGACAACGAGGGCTATTTTATGGAAGGCTGGACAAACCAACAGGTTGTTGGTCCGCCACATAAGCGTTACTGGATGGAGGCGTTGCGGACGTACTATGATAATCCGGACCTGCGATGTTGTCCGGAGGCGGTGATACCGGGGACAGAGATAGGCCTTGGGCAGTTTGGTGTAGGCGGGGGTTCGTTTTCGGCATGGGGCGTCTTTAGCGGTGAGTGCGGTGAGCCCTCTCCTTTGTGGCCATGGGTTGTGGGATGCGATTACGGCAGTTACGGTATAAATGCGTGGGTGCATAATATAGATGTGCACCAAACGTGGGGCATTTCAAACAAGGATATTCATTGGCGAACCCCTAACAACGAGGGTGCTGAAGATGTACCATTGTTTGGTGACCATCATTTTATTGATTGCTGGCCGGACAACACTGACAACCCCCCGGCGTGGGACGGGCAGGATTGGAACCATTGCAGTCAGATGGGTCGTATTTGTATGAACCGGCACAGCGGTTTTGTAAACTGGGTCTTTCTCGATGGCTCCGCAAGAAAGGTTGGCCTAAAGCAGCTCTGGCGCCTGAAGTGGCATCGGGAATACGACACATGCGGCCCCTGGACTCAATGCGGAGGTGTTGAGGCGGAGGATTGGCCGGAGTGGATGCAGGATTTTGAAGACTACTGAAAATCCAGCGGTGGAGTTTTCGCGCTACTTATAAGAAGGGGTGGGTCTGGACGGGTGTGCCGGCATTTATCTTAGCGGCGAGTTGCATAAATCTGGGCATTGCGTGGTCAAAGAAGCGCTTGTAGCCTTCGCAGAGATAACTTTGGCGGTTCCAATCACCATTGTCAGTTGCCGCGGCCCGGTCTTTCATACAGCCGCCCCGACAGACGGCGAGGCAGCTGCAGACGAGGCACTTGTCGCAGAGCTGCTGCTTGGCACGGGCGAATTGACGTTTTTTGGTGGAGGTGGCGAGTTTTTCTATGGGAGTTTCGAAGATGCTGCCCAACTTCCATTTTGGCTCGACGAAAAAATCGCAGCAGAAGGCATCGCCGGTGTGCTCGATGACGATGTAGGCGCTGCACTGCTTGTCGAAGGTGCAGATTGAGTGTTTGCCGGCGACGCAGTAGGCGAGGATTGAGTCGAAGGTGCGGATGCTTAGTTTGTCGGGGCCGTGGTCGTGCCAGCGGTCGAAAATCCGGCAGAGGAATTGGCCGTATTGGGCCGGCGTGATGGAGAAATCGGCAATCTCGCCCGTTTCGGGGTCGCGCTCGACACAGGTGATGAACTGCAGGTACCTTATGTCGTTTTCGATAAAGAAATCGAAAAGCTCGTCGGGGTGGTCGATATTTTTATTGTTTAGCAGGGTGAGTATGTTGAATTCGACGTTGTGTTTTTTGCAGTTTTCGATGGCTGTGATTACTTTGTCGAAGGTGCTGCGGCCGGAGTGGTCTTTTCGGTAGTAATCGTGGAATTTCTTAGGGCCGTCGATGCTAATACCGACAAGGAACTTGTTTTCGTGGAGAAAAGTGCACCATTTGTCGTCGAGCAGGACGGCGTTGGTCTGGAGGGCGTTGGATACCTGTCGGCCGGATTGGCCGTATTTTTTCTGCAGTTCGACCGCCCTTTTATAAAAATCGAGGCCCATCAATGTAGGCTCACCCCCCTGCCAGGAAAAGCCGGAGACGGGAAATGCTAATTTCATATAGTCTTTGATGAGCTTTTCGAGGACGCGGTCGGTCATTCTTTGAGTGCCGGTGCCGATTTCGGGAGAGCGGTGTTTGTAGAAGCAGTATTTGCAATCGAGATTGCAGTCGGAGCCGGAGGGTTTTATAAGAAGCGTAAACGGCTGCATGGAATAATTATAGCAGTTATTCTGCCACTATTCCATGCCCTCGTGAACAGTTACGTTGTTTGGTATCGATATTTTTTTATGGCCTTTCGCAGGCTCCGATGGATGGTTTTTGAGTTTCGGGGAGTTTATTGCCCCAGAAGTCTCGGCCGCCGCTATTTTCTATGGGGATACCAGCACCGATGCAGGGTGAGCCGGCCTGCAGCTTGTACGGGCGCAACGTGGCAAGCTTTGTTGGGTCGGTGAGTTTGGCCAGACCCGGCTTTGTGACCCTTGGGTCAATAGACTTGCCAACAACCTGGGCGCCGATCTTTTCCTGGCCGGTAGCATTTGCCCATTCCTCGATAGTTCTGTGGCCGTCAAAGATAAGGTCGCGGTCATCAACAGGCCAGTAGACGTTGTTTTCGAACCGCCCTCTTTTAGAGCCGCCTGCAATCAGCTCTCCCGCGAAGATAAAGATATTGTTGCGAATAACGATACCCGGTATGTCGAGGCCACCGAAGGCGATGGCAGCGCCTGTTTTATTATATATTGTGTTGTTGTAGATTTCGCAGTCGGACATTCCCACGTCGCCACCGTAGATGTCGATGCTGCTCATGCGGTTGTTTCTGGTCCCGTCATTCTGGCTGATATTGTATCGAACGATGTTGTTTTTAAAAACCGGCGCCGTTGGATACTGGCAGAGAAAATAGCCGGGGCCTTCGTTGTTGTATGAGAGGTTGTACTGGAGGATAGAATTTGTCAGGCCGCCGTCGAGGTCGAAGCCGCCACCATCGTGGCCGGGGCTTTTGTTGTCGTGTGCGACGCAGAACTGGATGGTGACTTTATCACCGCTCCATGCCCAGATTCCGACCGGTCCGTTGCCTCTTCTTGGCATATCCCAGCCATTGTTAAATGCCTCGCAGTATTCGATTACGGCGTTGGTGAGCTGGCCGACGACGATGCCGTTGCCGCTGTGGTTGGTGAGGTTCGTGGGGTCGCCGGGGTTGTTTTCGGCGAGGCAGTTGGCGATGTAGATATTGTCGGACCATCGTTTTTGTGAGGCGCCTGCGCCGATACCGGCGGCGCCGTTTTCGTGGGCGTATACGTTGGTGACTCGTCCATTGTGGACGCCGCTTAAGCTCAGGCCGCTTTTTTGAAAACCGGTTACGTCGAGGCTGTCAATTACAATCGCGTTGCCGTCAGATATGTGAACGCCGGTTTTTGTATTTCCGGTTTTTCGTCCGGCGCCCACGAAATTGATGTTTTTGACTACGAGATGGTCACAGGCATTTGTGGCCAGGCCGCTGTCGTTTTCTCCGTTAATGACAGCTCGGCCGCTGCCATATGAAGTGAGGATGACTTTCTTGTCGCTTGTGCCGCTGTCGTTTTCGTCGAGTTTGATTGTGCCGGTAAAGGTCTTGCCGGCTTCGAACAAGATACGGTCGCCGGGCGCAAAATCGGCGTCATTTACCTTGGCGATTGTCTGCCATGGCTTAGACTGGCTCCCGGGATTCGCATCGTCCCCGGCGGGACTGACATAGTAGTCTTTCCCGGAGGCGGATGTGGTAAGCACACATATAATCGAGGCACACAGTGCAAGTGAAACAGTTCTTGATAACATAATTTTCCTTTCTTATTATTTCAAAGGGAAGGGGTCGTTCATTTTGTCGAGCCACTGCTGCAACTGGCTGTCGAACTTGGCCATTATCGGATTTTCGTTCGCGTAAGTTGCTTCGACCGGATTTAACTGATAAGGGTCTTTGGCGTTGTCGTAGAGGAGGCGCTCTAAGTTTTTGCCTTCGGGGCCGCGGTTGACTACATATGTGTATCGCTTCGTACGAAGACCTCGATACCCTACGGTGCGCCAGTCGATGCCTTTTTTGCGAAGCTCTTCTGCCTGAAGTGCCCATTCCGAAGGCTCCTGGCCGACGGCGAGGAGCCTGCCGGGGTTGCCGTAGTTGGCTATAAAGGCCGAAGAGGGTCTTTGCATTTTTTTGCCCAGCATCAGGGGGGAATAGTCGGTACCTTCCACCGTCTTGGGGATTGGCAGGCCCATCAGTCCCAACAAGGTCGGCATAAAGTTATAGACAGCGAAGGGCATATCGTCACGGTGCGGTTTGATGCGACCGGGCCATCGAATCATAAAGGGTATGCCTATTGACTCCTCGTACCAAACGGTTTTCGAGAACCTGCCGTGCGAGCCGAGCATTTCACCGTGGTCGGAGGTAAAGACGACAATTGTGTCATTTGCAATGCCAAGCTCGTCGAGTGTCCTTAGCAGCCGGCCGAAGTTGTCATCGCAGGACGAAACGGCCGCATAATACGGCATATGAACCCTTTTGTACTTATCGCTCAGTTGCACGTTTGGGCGCGGCGGAAGCTGCTTGTCTTTATATAGGGCTTTGTATCTTTCCGGTGCGATAAAGGGTGGATGGGGTGGGTTCCACGAGATGAATAAGACAAAGGGTTTATCCATTTGACGGTTGCGGATGAAGTCTATGGCTATGTCGGTCTCGTGCTCTACGGACCATTGTTTGATATCGATTCTCTTTGGATTGAGCTTCCAGTAGTTAGGATCGAAGTGACTGCCGTTGCAGTTGTAGGCATACCAGAAGTCGAAGCCGTGACGGCGGGGTCCCGGCGGCGTCCAGCCGTCCCAACTGACAGTTGCGCCGTCAATGGGGTCTTTTGATTTGTTTAGTGACGGGATTTCCAGGTGCCATTTGCCGATGTAGCCTGTTTGATAGCCGTTGGCCTTTAAGACATCTCCGATGCAGATTTCATCGGCGCGCATTTGAAGGTCTGTGCCCGGCATGCAGTTGCTGGCTACGCCGGTTGTAAGTGGGAAGCGTCCGGTCATGAGCATTGCCCTGTATGGCGAGCAGACGGGGCGGGAACTGACGGCGTTGGTAAAGACTAGTCCCTGCCGGGCGAATTTGTCGAAGTTAGGTGTAATAACAGGGTCTTCGTTCATAAAGCCCATAGCCTGTTTGCGATACTGGTCCGCGAAGACAAAGAGCAAATTGGGTTTTTTGGCAGATGACTTATGTGCAGACTGCTCGAGGGCGCATCCCGGCAGAACCAGGCCTGCACCACTTAGACCGATAGTTTTCAAAAAATCCCGTCGATTCATTTGTGCGCTCTTCTATTTCTCAATAATTCTGTGTTTTTGCAGCCATTTCTGTACCCACTGTCTGGCCTGGGCAGTGGTTTGTAACTGACCTTCCAACTGTGCGATATACATTTCCTGCGCCAACTGTCCGAGGCCCGGTCCCGGCACAGCACCTAATCGCATCAGCTCGTGGCCGTCGAGCAGTGGTTTGGGCCTTAACTCTATGTCGCCTAAGGCCTTTATTCTCCTTCGCAGTTTGGTCAATGGAGCAACGCTCTTGCGTTTGGCCTTTTGAATTGCTCTTTGCAGTTCGTAGAGGTCCCAGAAGTAAGGCTGCGCGAGTGTCAATTTCAGTTCGGCCAAGAACATTTTATCTTCGAGCAGCTTGCCCCTGTTGGCCAGGAGGAATTTTATGTGCTTTGTCTGGTTACGGCTTAGTTTCAAGACACGACATTTCTCGAGCGCGAATTCGGTCGGACATCCAGCAAACAGGCAGGCCAGCGCCAGCGGAAAATCCACCTTTTTACGCAGTTGGTTTAGTATCTTAACTGCTAAATTCATTTTTTTGCTGTCAAGGCCGGGAAAGACTGTTTCCACCAATTTGCTCCTGGTCAGCAGTGATGCTCCGATTGAGCGGTTGGGGCTTACTAAAATCGCCTCCAGTTCCATTGCGATGCGTTCGCCGCTTATTTTGGATATGCTTTTTGCGTGTCTACGAATGGCTGAGAAAGTCTTTGGCTCGATTGCAAACCCGAGTTGAGTGGAAAATCTCACGGCCCGTAACATTCGAAGGTAATCTTCACCAAACCGTTCTTTCGGCTTGCCGATGGTTCTTATGAGTCGTTTCTTGAGGTCGGCCCGGCTGCTGACGTAGTCGATTACTTTTTTGGTCAGTGGGTCGAAGAACATTCCGTTTATGGTAAAGTCTCTTCGGCCGGCATCTTCGGCGGCAGTGGTGAATTTGACCTTAGTGGGGTGCCTGCCGTCGGCATAGCCGGTCTCAGTCCTGAATGTTGCGACCTCCACCTGCTTGCCTTCGAGCAAGACTATCACTACGCCGAATTTGGCTCCGACTTTTAATGTGCGTCTGAATAACTTTATCACCTCTGCGGGCACAGCGTCGGTGGCAATATCGTAATCAGTGGCCGGTCTGCGTAGCAACATATCGCGAACACAGCCGCCTGCCAACAGGGCCTGGAAACCCTTGCTGTGCAATCGCCTGATGATTTTGATAGCTGCCTGTCTGTTTGTCATTTATTGGTCTTCTGTAATATGGTTACGGCCATCGTCCCCCACTGGCGCCGCTCTATTACGTGCAATTGGCCGTATTGCTCTAACAACTGTGTGCGTTTGCTTGTTCTGACTACGACGGTGCCGTCCGGGGCGAGCTGGTTGATTAGTATAGCCAGCAATTCACTCAATGGTGAGTCATCGCCAATTTCTGTAGTGTCTGCATACGGAGGGTCGACGAAAACAAGGTCGTATGGCTGCTCATTGGGCGGTGCACCAATCTTGAAGGCATCGGCCCGGACGATTTTTGCTCTGTCGACGAAGCCGGCCTTTTCGATGTTGGTCTCTAAGGTCGAAATAATATTCGGGTCTTCTTCGACGAATGTAACAAAGTTAGCCCCCCTGCTTAGTGCCTCCAGGCCCAATGAGCCGACGCCGCAGAACAGGTCAGCGACGATTTTGCCGTCCGGCAGGTCGTACTTGTAGAGCACGCTGAAAAGCGATTCCTTGACCCTGTCAATAATGGGCCGGGATACGTCTTTCCTGGGGCTAAGCAGTTTCATTCCTCGTTTTTTGCCGGCTATGATTCGCATCCGCGATAATATACTAAAATAAGCGTTTTAGAGCGAGAGGTTTTATCCAGACCTGTTGAGGAGTTGAAAGACGACAAAATCCTTGCACGCGCCGACGGAGGCAATTACATTAGTGAATGAATATTGAGGTGCAGATTGCCGGAGGTAAAAAGATGGATTTATTAGTCAAGGTCAAAGCGATTAAAGGTAAGTGCCCTATGTACAAAGTCGGAGACCATTTTACGCTGGAAAACGGTTACCAGCTTGTCAGCGATATTCCGGTTTGTATGCACGGGCTTGTGTCGTTGATGCCGTACTATAATGCGCTTCTGATCTCACCGCCGGAGGAGTGGGGACTGGCGGGCAAAGAAGATAAAGACAAGGCATACATCCAGTGTGTCGACCCTGTAGACTACACGGATGGCGGTACGGTAACTTTCGAAATTGCCAGAATTGGTCAATAAGAAAACTGACGCTGTGCGCCGGTTTCTTTTGTAAATTGTTTTGGCTAAGTTTTAGGGGTCTAAATATGCAGATGACCGTCAAAGAGATTGACCGTTGGGAGAAAACGCGCCAGAAGGGAAGACAGCATTTCATCTGGCTTTACGGTGTTGCTTGCTGGGGACTAATGACTGGCATCTTATGGAGCGTAATAATGCACGTGGTGATGTCCTTTCTGCTTGGTAGACACAGCTTCTTGTGGTGGCTTTTGCCAGCAATCATAGCCTTTCCGATAGGCGGCTATGTTTGGGGATATTGGATGTGGAAATCCATGGAAAAGAAGTATCAACAAGCCAAGGCTCAAGAAAACTCCTAATATGTTGTTGGCACTTGACCTGAACATGGCTTGCTATGTGGTATCAAAACAAAAGGTTTTGCATTTGGACTGCGTGCTGGCGGAATTTTTCGGCTGGTAGGGTTACGGTTTGCCATTTCGGGCTGCGGCGTTTCATAAATTTGCGGTAATCATCTAATTTGACGGCGAAGAATACATATCTGTTTGAGCCGAAGTCATAGACACTCCTGCCATCAAAATCGATGTCGATGTTCTCCATCTTATAGGCAAAGACAAAGACAGCCAGGTGCCCGAGGCCAAAAACATCCTGCCAACCTGTGAGGCCTTCAATGTCCTCGGTCGTGACCCAGCACTCGAAGCCTGTTAATTTCTCAAAACTTGTTCCTTTGAACGACCTTCCTTTGACCTCGGCAATTACCACCTGCTGGTTACTGGGGTACAATAAAAAATCGAAGCTCTTGAGCTTTGAGCGTCCGAAGGCCGCTCGCTTCTGTTCGTCAACCAAAACGTAGTGGATACGGTTATCAATGAGCCAGTTTTCAAAGGCCCATTCGTAGTGGTTGAGAGAGGAATCTTTCATTTTCCCCCATTGGTACTATGTGAAAAATTTGTCTAATTCAATCAGCTTTTGCTTGCCAGTTGCCATGTCTTTGACGACGAGCTGGCCGCTTTTGAACTCCTCTGCAATAATAATACACTTCTGGGCATTGCGTTCGGAGGCTTGCTTGAGTTGCTTGCTAAGGCTGCCGAACTTATAGCTGAAATCAGCAGAGAGCCCCCTTCTGCGGAGTGTAGCTGTCAGTTTAACAGCTTGGTCCTCGGGTGTGGATTCATCGTCGAAGATTACATCAGGGACGCAGGCGATAAAATAATCCAACTGACACGTCGGCAGCTGCTTTTCGAGCAATCCTTTCTCCTCAAGCAATATACCGAGGACGCAATCTCCTATACCAAAGCCGGTGGCCGGTACGGCCGGGCCACCAAAATCACGCAGCAGGTTGTCGTACCTGCCACCCCCGCCGATAGCGCGAAGCCGGCTGTCCCTATCGTAAATCTCATATACAATGCCGGTATAATATGCCAGACCTCTTACGATTCCGATATCGAACTGGCAAAAGTCCCCAACTCCCATGGCATCGAGAAGCTCAAATAAGCGCTGTACCTCATCCACGGATTCTTTTGCTGATTTGCTCAACTCCTGCGATGAGGCAATTTTCTTGATTGATTCGATCGCCATGAGCTCAAGTACTCTTTTACGCTTTTTTTCGTCATCGACTTGTTGCGTAAGCATCTCTTCGAAGGCTTCCTGGGGCAGCCTGGCGCGTTTGTCCAGTATAGCGTACAAAGGTTCAAGTTCACCTTCCGCGATACCGATTGACCGCAACAGCGCCGCTAACATTTTTCTGCTGGATATCTTGACCACTATGTCGTTCGGTGTCAGTCCTACTTCCTGCAGGTAATCCAATGCGCAGAATATCATTTCAGCGTCTGCAAGCACGTCCTCTGTGCCGATTATGTCGACGTTCCACTGGAAGAACTCACGCAGGCGGCCTTTCTGGGGACGCTCGGCGCGAAAAAGTCTCGGTACGGAGAACCACTTTATAGGCCGGGGCAGTGAGTTTATCTGCTGGTTTATCATCCTGGCCATGGTGGGGGTGATTTCCGGTCGCAGGGCGAGGTCTCTGCCGCCTCTGTCGGTGAGTGAAAAGAGCTGCTCGACGATTTCGTCGCCGCTTTTGAGCTGGAACATCTTCAGGTACTCGAATATCGGCCCATCGTATTCCTCGAAGCCGTTGCGCAGAGATACCTTCTTCCAGCCGTCAATCATCCAGTTCCGGCGGGCCATATCCTGCGGATAAAAATCTCTGGTGCCTTTTACAGGCGGTATCTTCATGTGGCTTTCTTTTGCTTTCTTCGGATCTTCCGTTTTTGTTTTACGTTATCGCCGAATTTTATCTTTATGTATTTTTCCATTTGCTTGTCGGTGGTGAAATGCAGCTCGTAGTCGTATTCGCCCTCAACCAGGTCACAGGTCTTGTGGCGGTACTGCCGGCAGATCCGCGGCCTCTTAGGGTATATCCTGCACCGCTTGTCTTTTTCAGAGAGGTGTTTGCACTGGTTTTTTATGTTTATGTACCAGTCGCCATCCTCTACAAATACCGTAATATTTTTATGACACAGATACCATCTTATGTCATCGTAATCACCCCTGTCCTCCGGCGTTTCAATGGGCAGCGCGAAGTACCTGCAGCACAGCCCCGTGCAGTCGTCACACAAAACCTTTTTTGCCATCAAGAGGCACTCCGAATCTACTGTAATTCATATACCATTGTTCGCTCTCGGTACTTTAACTTTCGTAGATAGCGATTGTCAAGCACATATAGCAGTTTATCGGCAATGTTCTTATAATAGATGCCCTGCTTTTATGGTGTGCGATTCGCTTAAGAGGCAAGTACGTGCCAAGAAAGAAAGTCGAAATAATATATGCTGATGTCGATATTATTGTCGTCAACAAACCTGCCGGGGTATCGGTTACAAAGGACCGCTCAGGTGCGCAGCAGCTTGTTGATATACTTTCCGAGCAGCTGAGCCCGCAGGTGTCCAGCAAGCTTCGCTTAGTGCATCGGCTGGATAAAGACACTTCCGGCGCCATGATTCTGGCCAGAAAGAAGCAGATGCAATCCAGGTTTTCAAGTTGCTTCGAAAAAAGGCTCATCAAGAAAACCTATCTGGCTCTTGTAACCGGTCCGGTTTCGGCACCTGAAGGCACAATCGATGCTCGTTTGGCCCCGGATAGCAGGAATCCCAATCTTATGCGTGTCGCGCGTAAAAAAGGCAAAGAAGCAATTACCGAATGGAAATTGCTTGCCGATTTCGGCTCCACTGCTTTGTTGGCGGTGCATCCTTTAACCGGCCGAACGCACCAAATTCGCGTCCACCTGCCCAGCATCGGTCTGCCTTTAGCTATCGACCCGTTATATGGGAGCAAGCGTGCGTTATTTCTGTCTGATTTCAAGCCGGACTATCGATTGGCTCAAGGCCGGACCGAAAGGCCGCTTGTCGACCGATTGACACTGCACGCTTATCAAATTGAGCTGAGTGAGTCGCAGCCCGATAAACCCAGTTGCTTTGTGGCAGGCCTCGATAAAAAACTCGCCGCAACGATAAAGATGCTCACCAAACACAATTCCAAAGGCCTCGATGCCTTTTCCAACCCCGACAATTTCACGAATATCATAGAGACCCAAAGATTATACTGATTATTTTCTTTCCTTATAATCTCAAGAGTCTGGCGGTTTTTGCTTGACCGGGATTAATTGTCTGTTGACTATTTACCAATGGATTTATAGACTACGAATTGTAAATTGCGAGATATTGGATTATGGCTGAGAGAAATGTAAAAGTTGGTCTTGTCGGCTTCGGCACCGTTGGCTGCGGGGTTGCGAAGCTGATACTCGAAGAAGCTGATTCGATTGCGGCCAAGACCGGTCTGCGGCTGGAGCTTGCATGTGTCGTCGATGTCGATACGCAGTCACCGCGGCAGGTAAAGCTGCCCGACGGTATCCTTACCAATGATTTGAACAAACTATTAGACGATGACACTATTCAAATAGGCGTCGAGCTGGTCGGCGGTACCGATGCAGCGAGGGATATCCAGCTTAAAATGTTAGAGGCTGGCAAGGACGTCGTCACCGCCAACAAGGCCCTTTTGGCCGAGCACGGTAACGAACTCTATAAAGCCGCTCATAACAATGACCGCTGTATTGCGTTTGAGGCCAGCTGTGCCGGCGGCATACCAATTGTCTCAGGGATCCGGACGGGACTGACGGCAAACAATATCACGGCGATGTACGGAATCGTCAATGGAACGTGTAACTATATCCTTTCGAATATGACTGCCGAAGGTGAAGATTTCTCCGCAGCCCTGGCCGAGGCGCAGAATAAAGGCTATGCCGAGGCCGACCCGACGCTGGATATCAGCGGCGGTGACAGCGCCCACAAGCTGGCTATCCTTGCTTCTATTGCATTCGGATATGAGATTACGCTCGATGATATCTTCGTTGAGGGTATTGAAGCAGTATCGAAAAATGACATTCGTTACGGCGGCGAGATGGGCTACGTGCTCAAACTGTTGGCGATAGGACAAAAAGACAAGAACAACAGAATCTCGCTTCGAGTCCATCCATCTTTTATTGCGAGGGACAACTCACTTGCGCGTGTGGACGGCCCGTTCAACGCTGTTAGCCTATTCGGCAGCGCCGTCGGCCACGTAATGTACTACGGCCGAGGGGCCGGTATGATGCCTACCGCAAGCGCGGTTGTTACCGACATCATTGATGTTGCTTTGGGCAATAGCGCTACTACTTTCCGCCACCTGCATCTCAGGCCCCGCAGCGAAACGGAAACGCTGATTGAGAAAATCGGCGACTCAGTAAGCAGGTTTTATATCAGGGTAATGTGCAAGGACCAGGCAGGGGTCATGGCACGCTGGAGTAAGATCCTCGGTGACCATCAGATAAGTATGTCCGGCGCGCTGCAGCACGAAGGCACCGGGCCGGATAATACCGTACCGGTAGTAATCACCACACATCCGGCGCAGCAGAAGAATGTTTCTGCTGCCCTGAAGGAGATAGAAGCACTGGATGTCATCGGCGGAAAGCTGGTCTGCATAAGGATAGTCGACATACCTGAGGACACCGAACAGTGACCAAGTACGCCATAATAGTTCCTGACGGTGCGGCGGACGAGCCAATCGAGCAGTTCGGTAATAAGACTGTTCTCGAGGTAGCTGAGACACCCAATACAGACAAGGTCAGCAAAGAGGGCCGACAGGGAATCGTCCGGACGGTTCCGGAAGGTATGGAGCCGGGCAGCGACGTTGCACAAATGAGTCTGTTAGGCTACGACCCGCAGCGATATTACTCCGGGCGAGCACCAATAGAGGCGGTGGCACAGAATATTAAGTTATCCGAAGACGACTGGGTCTTCAGATGCAATCTCGTTACCATTGTCGACGGCAAGATGGAAGACCATAGCGCCGGGCATATATCCACCGAAGAAGCAAGCGCATTAATAAAAGAGTTAAATGACCTACTTGGCAATGAGCAAACTTGTTTTTATCCGGGCGTAAGCTACCGGCACTTGTTGGTCTTCAAAGGGTGTGATTTCGCTGTTCGGACGTATCCGCCGCATGACCATATAGGTACGGCAATAGATAAGATTCTGCCTCACGGCAAAGGCGCCGAAACGCTTGTCGACTTGATGGCCCGTTCGCAGCGGCTTTTTGCCAACCACGACGTTAACAAAGTCAGAAAAGACCTCGGTGAAAATCAGGTGAGCTCGATCTGGCTGTGGGGACAGGGTACGAAAGCCCGGATGGAAAGTTTCAAGAAGCGGTTTGGTATTAAAGGCGCCACTATCACGGCCGTGGACCTCGTAAGAGGTTTGTCCAAACTTATCGGTTTTGATTTGATAGACGTCCCGGGCGCCACAGGTTTTATTGACACAAATTATGAGGGTAAGGCAGCGGCGGCAATAGAAGCGCTCGAGAAATACGATATTGTGTTTGTCCACATAGAGGCACCCGACGAAGCATCTCATAACGGCAGCGCAGAAATGAAGAAAAAAGCCGTTGAGCAAATCGACAAATATGTTGTCGGCCCTGTGCTCGAAGCTCTGCAGCGCTACGAGAATTGGCGAATACTTGTTTTGCCGGACCATCCCACCCCTGTCTCAAGCAAGGCCCATTCGGCCGAACCCGTCCCGTTTGCGATGGCGGGTACGGGCATTAGCGGCATCCTGCGAGCGAGTTTCAGCGAGGCCAATGCCACCAAGTCGGGCTTTAGAATAGATAATGGTTTTGAGTTAATGGAATATTTCCTGAGAAGCTGACAGGGTTGATTATGGCGATTATTGTGCAAAAGTTTGGCGGGACTTCCGTTGCTGACGCAGAGAAAATCCGCCGGGCCACTCAGCGAGTAATCAAGGTCGTAAAGAACGGCTTTCAGGTGGTCGTAGTAGCCTCGGCCCGGGGCAAACAGACCGATGAACTTATCGCCGATGCTCTCGAACTTAATCCTAATCCCCCGGAACGCGAGCTGGACCAGCTGCTAAGCACCGGTGAAATACAATCGGTCTCGCTTTTTGCTATGGCCCTGGGCGCAGCCGGCCACGATGCCATCAGTTTCACAGGGGCGCAAATCCGGATGGTTACCGACAGCGTGCACACGAAGGCACGGATAAAAAGCATCGATGCCGAGAAAATCCGCGAACAATTGGGCAAAGGCAAGATCGTCCTCGTTGCAGGCTTTCAGGGCATAGATGAGAACGGCAACATAACCACACTCGGCAGGGGCGGCTCCGACACGAGCGCGGTGGCCCTGGCTACGGCTCTGGGCGCCGAGGAATGTGAAATCTATACGGATGTCGATGGAATTTATACGACCGACCCGCGAATATTCAAAGACGCTGTAAAAATGGATATGATTAGTTACGATGAAATGCTCGAACTGTCCAGCCTTGGGGCGGGTGTTATGCACACCAGGGCCGTCGAGTTCGGTAAGAAATACGATGTCAGGATTCATGTCAGAAGCAGTATCGAGGAAAAAGAAGGGACAATAATTACTCACGAGGTGCCGCAAATGGAAGATGTAGTGGTTTCAGGAGCGACTGTTCAGAAAGATATGGCGATAATAGACCTTGTCGGCGTGGATAACAAACCGGGCAACGCCGCAAAAACCTTTGCTGCTCTGGCAGGCGCAAAAGTGGTTGTCAGTGATATCATTCAGACGGAGGTCAGCTCCGAAAAGGCGAACCTGTCGTTTCTGATTGGCATTTCGGATTTGCGTGCCGCAAAAGAAGCTGTTGAAGCAATCAAAGAGGATATTAATTGTGAAAACATCTTTGTTCGCGAGGATATTGCCGAGATCTCTGTCGTCGGTGTCGGCATGCGGACCCATTATGGCGTGGCTGAGAAAATGTTCGGGGCACTGGCCAAGGCCCGAATAAATATCGATGCGATTACCACAAGTGAAATTCGCATCAGTTGCGTTGTCAGTAAGGACCAGGCAGAGGATGCCCTGAGAACTGTTTCTGCTGCCTTTGAGCTGGACAAGCTCGCACAGGATCGGGCATAAAAAAGGACTGATACACTAATCTTGGCTGAAAAGAAGAAAACCACTCTCGCGATGAGCAGGCGCAGGAGAATCGCTATATTCGTCTTGTGTGCGGCGGCTGTGGTATTTCTTGTCTGGCTCGACCATGGCCTTGTCGGGCGCAGGCGGCGGCAACCCAAAACCGAACAACAGATACACGCCTACGATTTCGAAAAATATCACGAAAAAACGTTTACCGTTGTAAATGTCGTTGATGGTGACACCGTCGATATAAATATACCTGATGGTAAATTTAACACCACAAGGATAAGGCTCTGGGGAGTGGATACGCCGGAAACCAAGCATCCCGAGACAGGGCCTATGTACTTTGGCCAAGAGGCCACCGATTTCGCAACGGAATTAGCTCTCGGAAAAGAGGTTACCATTTATCTCGAAGCCGCCCGGACCAGAGGCTATTACGGCAGACTGCTGGCTTATGTCCAATTGCCCGATGGTTCTGTTTTGAACGAAGTGCTGCTGCGCGAGGGCGTCGCTTATGCAGACCTGCGTTTTGACCACAGCTTGTACCATAAGTATGAGCAATTGCAGGCAGCCGCCCGCAGTCGGAAGAAGGGCTTGTGGGAACAGGTAACCCGCGACCAGCTGCCGCGATGGCTTCAAATGGAAAATCCAAAACTGCCATGAAGTAAATAATATCTTCGCGCCGTAATTTATCGCGCCAATTCAAAGCGGTTTTTATGTTTGCATTTTTACTTTTGATTTTTCCTGTGTTTTGCATTTGCTCGAAATACCAATCCCTGAGGCTAACAGCGAAAACCCGCTGGCCAGACTCATGTTAAAGCAAATCGGCCTGAAAGGCCGAAAATATTAATAACGGTGGAGCAAGTGTAAAAGGAGACATTTTGGAAACCACAGTCAACAACGGCAGAAAGACCAGGGTGGCGACCGTCCCGCAGTATGCGGTCCTAAAGGGTGTTAGCGTCAACAGGGTTGAGGGCTGGATAAAACAAAACCGCATAACGGCCCTTAGACACGATGGGAAAACAGTCATCGATGTTGACGCATCGGAAAAAGGCAAACAACCAGAAGAAGTGACGGTTGAAGAAAATCAGGTACCGTCACCTGAGGTTCTGCTGCAGAGACTTTTGGTGCAGGCGGAGGCGTCGGCCGAGAAAAACTATATGCTGCAAAAAAGATGGCAGCTGGCTTGCCTTGTGTTGCTTATGCTTTTCGTTGGCGCCCTGTCGATTATCATCTGGCTTTATGTGGACATCCGTGTGCTTACGTTGGACCAGGACAGGCTGCGCATGGACAAATATACTCTCACTGAGCAGCTGCATTCGGCCAGTGCGAAGGTCAGTGACCTTAATGGGAGGCTCAATCTGCAGCGAAACGACACCGACCGGCTTACTGCCTATAGCGCCGGACTTGGGAATCGAAATAAATCACTTTCTGGTAAGGTCAACTCTCTCAGCCGGGCTGCTGACGGTCTCCAACTGACACGCGTCGAAGACAAACCAGTAAAGCCTGTTAAAGTTCAGACCAACACCCAACAGGCAGAACGCACGCCACTTGACCCAAGCAGACTCAATTCCATAGGAAAAGGAATTTACCCGGAAGATATGACCAGGGCCGAACTCATAGCGAGCCTTGGCGAGCCTGACCGTATCTACAAAGGCGGCCAGTACGAACAACTTGTTTATTTTGACCGGTCTCCCGGCCGGTTCTGGTTCAGGAACGGCCCGTTTGTTCAAGCAGCCGAATAACAGCGCGAGAAACTTTCCGCCCGACTGAAAAAAACGCCGACGTGCGCTTGGAAAGTGGTTTCTTAGTCCCAGGGAGACCTACAATGTGTGAAATACATATCCTGTTATTTTCTGTATATACCTCCCGGGACCAGTAAGAGGAACCAGAACAAAACATAAAGGAACAAGGCAACCAGGCATATAGGGTTCCTGGCGGTCAAACTGAGAATTGCGGTCGTTATTGCGGCGATAACCGCCGCGCCTGCCTTAGTGGTTGCTGCGCCGATGACCGTGGCGGCGAAGCCCACCTCAAGCGAAGCTGCGCTTACGGCCGTGCTTGCCGATGCGGCCTTGGCGCTGGTTGTCATCAGACCGAGCAGCCCCAGCGCTACCAGCAGCATGCCCTTGCCCAAACCGTTCCGCGCTAACTGCCGTCTAAGCGAGTATTTTGCCCGAAAGAACCACACCCGGGCCTGGAGTTCACTGCAACCCATAAGCGCAGCTATTTCTGAGTAGGGCATCTGCTCGAAGCACCGCAGGGACAAAACACTGCGATGCCTCAGTGTCAGCTCCTTCATAGAGTCAAATACCGAGCCGGACAGCTCTCTTCGTATAAGGTTGTTCAGTCCATCGTTGGAGTCCTGGGGGATACGCTCCAGCAGGCGAGCTCTGTCAATCGCCGAGATTTGTACCATCCTGTCTTGCTGCTTTTCCCTGAAATGGTGCTGGACCTTGCCCAGAGCCGTACGAAACAGCCAAACCCAGAACCGCTCAGGCTGCCTTAACTGTTTTAGTGACTTAACCATTGCCAGCAAAGTCTCCTGCAAAAGGTCTTCTGTTAAATGATAATTTAGCGTAAGTCGATAAATATAGGCAAAGAGCCTCCCCTCTGCCAGCTCGGCCAGTTTGTTCATACTCTCCTGGTCGTCGAGCCGGGCCTTTTCGACCAACTCAAGGTAATTGACGTCGTTTTCCATGAAATCCAATGGTTTTGTATTTATAGTCCAAAAAGTCCGTGATTCGTTACACTTTTTTTGCAAATATTTTGGAAAAATCTCGAAAATGGGGCCGGGTGGGAGAGCTGGGGGGAGTAAAAGTGATATTCTGGGGAGGTGGGTTTTTGGGCTAAAAATGGGGGTTGGGGGTGTGTAAAAGTGTTTCAAAGTGTGAAAAATTACAAAAAGTGAATAGAAACTTACAAAAAGTGGTGGAATTGCGCTCGAATAAGTGTTTGAAAGTGTGAAAGTTTGCGAAAGTTGTGGCGTTAAAATGGGGGGTTTGGAGGGGTAGAAATTGGCGGGGTGGGAGGTGGCGGGGTGCCTCGCGAGGACACGGGCGCGTGGAAGAGTAAATGAGTAAATGCGTAGATGAGTAAATTCGGTAGAGTTGTCGTTTTAGAGCGGGCGAGATTGGTTTTGTTTTGGCCGGGTCTGCCAGGTTCTTCATTTTCGTAATTCCTTGTTAAAGCTGAGGTTATATTCATTTTTGCCCTTCGAAAATTGGTTTTGTTTTACATTTTTTGGTTAGCCACAAAGGCTTTTTTTGCCACAGAGCACTCAGAGGGCACGGAGGCAAACTTTAGTTTGCATCGGAGCAAAAATCAGGTCGGCAGGGGCGGCAGGGTCGCCGTTATTGGCGCCGGAGGTGTCCTGATTTAATCCGTAAATACCCCGATTTTCCTCGAAAATCCCCCGATTCCCCCCGTTTTCCCCCGATTTCCCCCGAAATCCCCCTGATTTTCCCCGAGAGGACCTTCATTTATGCGGGCTACCGTCTCAAAAAAGCGGTTTGCGATGGCCAAGACCTGCCGGCAGGCTTTTCGCGCGTCCTTCGCTATGCATCCTGCGTTTGGAAGCGCGCTTGAGATTGGGTTTGTTTTTTCGGTTGAGCGGAGGAGAGCGTTTTCATAAGGCGTTGTTATGGCTGAGTTTATGTTCATTTTTGCCTTTCGAAAATTGGCTTTGTTTGACATTTTTTGGTTAGCCGCAAAGCATTTTTTTGCCACAGAGGCAAACTTTAGTTTGCATCGGATCAAAAATCAGGTCGGCTGGGGCGGCCGGGTCTTCGATATTGAGTTTTCAAAGAGCGGACGGACGGATAGAGGGTCCGCTCACTGTTAGAGGAGGGCGCGCATTTGTGACGAAATTTCGGGTAGGTGAGGAAGGGAGATATGGGTTAAGTGCTTGTGAGACAAGGGGTAAGAATTTTTTAAAAAATCCGTAACATTGCTCAAGACACCTGCACGGATGATTGAAAAAGGGTGGGTTTGGGTTTACTGAATGATTCCGCGTGTGCAAGAAATTTGCTCATCCTCCCTGGCTCAATCGCCTTGTTTGATGCGTTTTTTGTATCTGATATATCTCGTAATGAGCCAGGAAACGCTTTCGTAGTGCTCAAAGCAATACCTGTCCGGATCATCAATGTTATGATTATCTGTATACATATCCTCGTCAATGTGTGCCAGAAACATATTTCGGGCATCATAAAGTTCTTCCAAGAATTCCATGTGCTCGTCTGGCAGCAATACATCTTTCTGAAAACTCTCTGTTGCGGTTCGCTTGTTACGAATAGACCGAAAGTCCATAAAATCTCGAATCAACGCCTCAACTGTAAGCTGAAGATTGAGGCCAGCATCCTCAATAAAATCATTGTGTATAAGTCGGGATGCCGTGATGAAGTAGTGAAGGGCGATATGTATGAAGCGGGATGTTCTGCGGAACATGTTGTAGTATCGTTTGACGGCAAGAGAGGACGCCTTGTGATCGGAAAACTGGAAGCTCTGAGACCACTGGTACGCGATACGACCAAGTTGAGTCGCCTGATGGTAAAATTCGTAGACCACTAACAAAAGAGGAAAAGAAAAATCCGAAACGTATTCCTTCTGGTTGGCGACCCTTCAAACTGAGCAATCCCTGCTCTATGTCTGCTACTGACCGGAGTGGAGATGCTTTAGAATTCGAGGGTAAAACTTACTATCCACCTACGGGGCGGGCTTGGGCTTCTCACATTGAAGGTATGAAGCGACTAATCGAGGAAAACCGTATAGTCTCAACAGGCAAAAATCTTGCATATATTCTATATCTCGATGATTTCCCATTGATACCAATCACTGATATTTGGCCGGACCTTCTGATGAGAACTGAGAAGATATTTGTTGTTCAGACTGCACCAAAAGTAATAGAGCGTTGTATGCTTATGACTACCGACCCCGGTGATTTGGTATTTGACCCGACTAGCGGGAGTGGAACGACGGCTTACGTTGCTGAGCAATGGGGCAGACGCTGGATTACCTGTGATACTTCACGTGTAGCAATTGCGCTTGCGAAGCAGCGTTTAATGACCGCTCTCTTTGATTATTACGAACTCGCCCATCCTGATGAAGGTGTCGGCAGTGGTTTCAAGTATAAAACCGTACCGCACATTACATTGAAGTCCATTGCTAACAATGAGCTACCACCAGAGGAAACGCTCTACGACCAGCCAAATATTGACAATTCAAAGGCCAGAGTAACAGGGCCTTTTACGGGCGAGGCGGTTCCAGCTCAAGCGGTCAAACCTCTCGATGAAATTGAAGAGCAGCCAGTAAGCGATGCGTCTGTAGTTCGCTCAGGAGAGACTCATCGTCAGGGCCAGTGGCGTGATGAGCTATTTAAGACCGGCATTCGCGGCAAAGGTGGGCAAAAAATTGAATTCTCAAGAGTTGAGGTGATTGGTGGAACCCGCTGGCTTAACGCAGACGCAGAAACCAAGGTCGATAAACCAGAACGAGTAGTGATTTCTTTCGGCCCTGAACACGCACCGCTTGAACAAAGGCAAGTTGCCTTGGCAATAGAAGAAGCCCAGCTATTAGTTCCGAAACCAAGCATTGTAGTCTTTGCAGCCTTTCAATTCGACCCAGAGGCGTCCAAGGATATTGACGAGACCGCTTGGCCGGGAGTTACCCTGCTAAAGGCACAGATGAATGCGGATTTGCTTACCGACGATTTGAAAAGGAAACGCTCAAGCAACGAAAGCTTCTGGCTTATAGGCCAACCGGATGTGAAGCTTCAAAAAATTACAGACGGTGAAGATAAAGGTAAATACAAAGTCGAAGTCCTTGGCTTTGACTACTATAACACGATAACGGGTAATATTGATTCAGGTGGAACAGACAAAATTGTTATGTGGCTACTCGATACAGACTATGACGGCAGAAGTATCTATGCTCGACAGGTATTTTTCCCGATGGCCTGTGAAAACCAAGGTTGGGCAAGATTAGCAAAGAACCTTAAAGCTGAAATTGATGAGGAGCTTATTGAAGCTTATCGCGGAACAACCTCCCTGTCATTTGAGGCAGGAGACAATAAACGCATAGCAATAAAAATCATTGACGATAGAGGCATCGAGAGCTTGCGGATTATGGAGCTTACTTAAAATGAGTCAGGCCAAAATTGACCATTTAATAATAAACTCGCCTTATGAAGAACCAAAGTACCACTGGTACTATGAGCGGGAAAAAAGGACTTTCGATAAAAGAGCAGGTCGCCGTCCCGCTGGTTACATTACTGCTACACCTGATTCAAAGTCTTTCGATGACCCTGGTATCTTTGTATCGCTACCGCTGGTCAATCAAATCCGCTCTCGTGTTAAAACTTGGCGAGAGAACGATTATCCTGGTGTAACTGGCATAACAAAACGACTTTTAGAACACTGGTTTGATGAAAACCAACGTGAGTATCCGTTCTTTTTCTGTCAGCTTGAATCGATAGAAACTCTTATCTGGCTTATCGAAGCTCCCGCGTCTGAAAAAGTCGGAATTGACGTATCCAAAGATGGGGATTTAGTACGTCTATGCTCAAAAATGGCAACAGGCTCCGGGAAAACCGTTGTTATGGCGATGCTCATAGCGTGGCAGGTATTGAACAAGATTACATATCCACAGGATACCAGGTTCTCAAAGTACATTCTGGCTATTGCTCCAGGTCTTACAGTAAAAGAACGCTTGAAGGTTTTACAACCCTTCGGAAAAGGTAATTACTATGACGAGTTCGGTGTCGTTCCTGCTGGTCTTATAGATAAACTTCGACAGGGCAAAGTCCGTATTCTCAATTGGCACAAGTTGGGCTGGGAAAGCGAAGAACAAATTGCCAGAAAACGCAGTGTTGATAAGCGTGGCCCTAAAAGCAATGAAGCTTATGTACGAGAAGTCCTCGGTGATATGTCTAAAGCCAAAAACATCGTTGTAATAAACGATGAAGCCCATCACGCCTGGCGGTTCAATCCAGAGGCTCACGGCAAGTATATGCGAATGCGGGATATGAAAGATAGCGCCGAGGAAGCAACCATCTGGGTAGGTGGGCTGGACAGAATTTATAAAACGCGAGGCATCCTTAACTGCTTTGATTTTTCAGCCACACCTTTTGCTCCCTCAGGTAAAAGGACTTCCGAAGAAACGCTTTTTGGCTGGGTGATTAGTGATTTTGGGCTGAACGATGCAATTGAATCGGGCTTGGTAAAAACACCTCGTGTAGTTGTCAGGGACGATGCTGTACCAGATGCAAAAACTTATAAGCCTAAGCTCTATCATATCTATCAAGACCGTACCGTAAAAGATGATATAAACCGCAAGAAGGCTGAGCCACACGAACCGCTGCCTGACCTAGTGATAAACGGATATTATCTTTTGGGAATTGACTGGCTCAAGACAGCAGAAAGTTGGAAAGAATCGGGTCAGCTAACACCGCCTGTGATGATTTCTGTAGCAAATACAACATATACTGCCGCTCGTATTAAATATGCCTTTGACCATAAGAAAATACATATCGAGGAGCTTTGCATACCCGAGCGGATACTTCATATTGATTCCAAAGTGCTCGAAATAGCAGAAGCTAAGGATGAAGCCGCATCATTGGTCGGAGCTACCGAAGAAAATGATGATGAAGAAAAGCCAAAAAAGAAAATGACAAAAGCGGAGCTTGCTGAGCAGCTTAGAGAAATAGTTGATACAGTAGGTAAAAGAGGTGAGCCTGGAGAGCAGATACAGAAAGTAATTTCGGTGGGTATGCTTTCTGAAGGATGGGACGCCAAGACTGTAACGCATATTATGGGCCTGCGTGCCTTTACAAGCCAATTGCTTTGTGAACAAGTTGTCGGCAGAGGTTTGAGAAGGATATCTTACACGGATTTTGACGAAAACGGCTTTTACAGGGCTGAGTATGTAAATATTTTCGGTGTGCCTTTTACTTTTCTTCCTCACGAATCAAGCGATGAAAACGGCCCACCCCCACCGCCAACACCCAAGACAGCGATTGAGCCGGTGGCTGAGAAAAAGAAATATGAAATTAGCTGGCCAAATGTTATTCGCATCGACCGCGTATACAAACCCCAACTGTTTCTGACTTGGGAACAGGTAAAGCCGTTGGAATTAAACGCCTTTGAAACGGCACAAATCGCAGTATTAGCACCAATAATTGACGGCAAACCTGATGTTACGAAGATTTCACAGATTGACCTTGAGAAGTTAGGTCGAGAACAACGAACGCAACGAATTATATTTGAGGTAGCCAGAGATAACTATGACCAGATACAGAAAAACTGGAAGGGCAATAAGGAATACCTTCTGGCTCAGTTGATTAGGATTGTTGAGCAGTTTATTTCAAAGGGTAAGATTCAGATTACTCCGTCACTGTTTCACCAGGACGAGTTCAGACGCCGCATAATTATAACCCTCAATATGAACAAGGTTGTCCAACATATTGCTGATGCTATCCGGCACGATAATGTCGAAAGACTTGAGCCAGTCTTTGACCGTGATAATCCCATTCGCTTAACCGGCAACATGCGAACGTGGTACACGGGAAAGCCTTGCGAATATACGAAAAAATCTCACATAAACTTTTGTGTATTTGACAGTACTTGGGAAGCAACAGAATCATTTCATCTTGACAATAATGAAAACGTGAAGGCTTGGGTTAAAAATGACCACATTGGCTTTGAAATCCTTTACACATTCAAGGGTGTTATAAGGAAATACCGGCCAGATTTTCTCATACAACTCAAACCAGGCAATTTCCTTGTCCTCGAAACCAAAGGGCAAGATACACAGCAAGACAAGACAAAACGAGCGTTCTTGGACGAATGGATAAGGGCCGTAAACGAAAAAGGCGGTTTCGGCGAATGGTCTTGGGCTGTGTCGTACAACCCGTCGGACTTGGTGGAAATTTTGCGGATCGCGAGTGCGAAGTAGGAGCGAAACGCAGGAACGCGTACAGGAGAGATTAGAGGGTGGCAAGGTGATTTATGCGAGGTACAAGGGGAAAGACTACAAGGCGTGGGTAAGGGCGAACGGAGGGATAAGGTACAATGGCCGGACGTATGATTCGCCTTCGGGTGCGGGGAAGGCGATACGGAAGAAAGAAACGGATGGGTGGCGGTTTTGGAAGTATAAGGATAAGAAGGGGAATTTGGTTGCGCTTAAGAATTTGAGGCAGTAGGGGCGGGAAGTCGTGGGAGAATAGAAATTGTGGGACTGCACATCCTTATTTCAAGCAGCCATAAGGAGCATCATTCGGGACGGAGCTGCCATGAAGGTTGATGCGGGTCAGATTAAGTCTGAGAGCTTTACAGCCTTTAGAGCATTTCGGGCCTGTGTGAAGGCTTTTTGAGAAGTCTTCTCGGCTTTGGTGGCAAACTTATCTCTTGGGGCATGCTCTGAGAGGAGCAGGTCGCTTGTGAAAGGGCCTTGCACGGCCTCGAGAACCTCAAGCATAGTAATCTTTTCGGGTGACCTTGCCAGAGAGAATCCACCGCGAGGGCCTCTTTTGCTTCGCAAGACGTTCGCCATGACTAACTGCTGCATTATCTTTAAGAGATACTCGATGGGGATGTTATACTGCTTAGCAATAGCCTGGCTCACGATAAGCCCTTTGTCCTGGTTTCGGGCGATGTAGCCCACTGCTAAAAGGCCGTAGGCCGTGCTGGCATTGATTTTCATTCCTGACGTTGCCTATCCTTATGGTGATTTGACAGACGACTGCGTTATTGACGGCTTTGATGTTGAGGCGATGAGCGACGACTGGCTTGTTCATGATTACAATGTTACGGCAACGGAGCCCTGCGACGCCAACCTGGCGGGCTGGTGGAAGTTTGATGAGGGAGAGGGCAATACGGTTGAGGATTCTTCCGCCTACAGCAACAACGGCGCCACCGTGAGCGCAACCCCCAGCTGGGTAACCGGCTACCCCAATGACCCATGTAACTCCGCGATGTCTTTCGACGGTCTCAACAACTATTATAATGTGGTCTGCGCCGAAAGGGTTGGGACTGGACCAGGCACCTACCCTGCAGAGCTGACGCCTGATACCTTTACCATATCCTGCTGGACAAAGCTCGACAGCTTCTCGTATTACGGTGCTTTTGTCACCAACGGCACCGACGGCGAGGCCGGATTCTACCTGTGGAACACCGAAGGCAAAAGCCCGAGTCAAGGGACCTTTAGTCTGTCGATGCATACCGACAGCGGAGATTGGCAGGATGTCATGCCGACGAATATCTATGATATTGACACGTGGTATCACCTTGCCGTTAGCTATGACGGGCAATACGGTAACTTCTATGTCGACGGCGTCCTTGTAGAAGGCCCACAGGACGTAGGCGGCCCAATGACGTGGATTAGGGGAGATACCAGCAACTACCCCGACAACTTCGTCATCGGCTCGTGGGAAGACGAATGGTTGAGTTCACAGATTGACGGTACCATCGACGAGGTCCGCTACTACAACTATGCTCTGCAGCCGGGTAATATTGCGGTCCTTGCAGGCTTACAGGGGAGCATATATGTGCCGCTGGATGTAAAGGCTAATTTTGTTCCGAGGGTACCCGACCCTGCCGTTGATCCCAATTACTACCCGGACAACCCTGACATTGTCAACTTCGAGGACTATTCGGTTGTGGCGGATAACTGGCTTGACGAGATACTATGGCCGACGCCGTAACCGGCATTGATGCAAGACTAAGTATTTAGCCAATTGAGTTTGCACCAAAATTCGGGGCCTATACTGATTAGTTTCGGTATAGGCCCCGTTGCTATCCTGCAGCCTGAGCTGTTCGGCGTGTATCTCGGTCCGTGTTTTAATATTTAATCGAGACTTTGTTTTTGCTTTTGGGCCAGCGCTGCGGCAATACCGCTCTCAATCTCAGGCTGGTTGGGTTTGAGTCTAAGAGACAGACGCCAGTGTTTTACAGCCTCGTCAAATCTGCCCATCCGATAGAAGAGCCTGGCAATCTGGTTGTGCGTTTCGTGCTGGTCACCCTTGATTCTAAGCGACTCACTCAGGTAATAGATGGCGCGGTCAAGCTCGCCTTGTGTTTCCAGAACCAAAGCAAGCTTATTGTGTGCCAGAATCTGGTTAGGATTTAGCCGGAGAACTTCCTTTAGGTGGTCAACCGCTTCATCGTATTTGCCTCCTTCGGCCAGCAGCATAGCCAGATTAAAATGCAGGCCGGACTGGTCCGGGTTGAGTCTTAAGCTTTTACGCATATAGACCTGGGCCTTTTGCTTATCGCCTTCTTCAAAGCAGATTCTGCCTAAGTGACGATAAACGCCGTAATAGTCCTCGTGCCGCAAAAGCAGCTCCTGGCATATCTTCCTGGCTTCGGTAAGCTTTTTTCGTGCGATAAGATGATGTACTTTTTCAATAGAAACATGTAAATCTATCAGGTCTTTGGGATCGCCCTTGCTTTGGTCGAATTCAAATTCCTCGGCCACCTTGCCCGAGACATAACCAAGTGATTCGAGCCGCTTTCTGGCCTGTTCGTCCAATACTATCTTGCTGTCCCCGCGGGCTCCCGGGACCGACTCTTCCAATATCTCTCGTAAGCGGCTCTGCAAAATCCTGACCTGCTGCGGCTGTTGGTTTATCAGGTTTCGTGATTCCTGCGGGTCGCTGACAAGGTCATACAGTTCCGGCCGCGTGGTTTGTATGTACTTCAGCTTCTCGCCAACGACACCCAGCAAAGTATTCGCGTTGTACTTAGTGGGAATCAGCGATTCAGTATAAATGTGCCTTTCTTTCCTTGAGATGGATTTTCCAAGCAGATATGGGCTCAAGTCTTGTCCCTGGACCTGCGGCGCCTCAATGTTCAATAAGCTGCAGACTGTCGGTACGATATCAACCAGACCAACCAAATCTTCTACCTCTCTTGATTGGGTTTGGCCGGGCAGCTTGAAAATCAGCGGAACTCGGACGGCACTTTGATAGATGAAATAGCCGTGTGTCAATTCCCCGTGTTCTCCGAGCATCTCCCCGTGGTCGCCGGTGATGATGATAAGGGTTGAATCAAACAAGCCCAGGTCCTTCAGTGCCTCGATAACCGGGCCGATGCAATAATCAGTATAGGCAATTTCCCCTGCGTACAGGTTATCTGCAAATCTCGAAGCAAATGGTTCTGGTGGTACGTAATCAAAATGGGGGTCGAAGTAGTGCAGAAACAAAAAGAACCTCTCATTTTTGTGTTCGGCCAGCCACGCCAGCGCAATATTGCTCGTCTGTCCGGCTCTGCGTTCAACCATAAGACCTGTCGTCCGCCCCTGTTCAAGGCGGTCGTTGAACGTATCAAATCCCTGGTTGATGCCAAATTGCGAATCAAGGACGGATGCACTAATGATTCCACCGGTTACAAATCCGTGTTCTTTCAATATTTCGGCGAGCGTAACGTTGGACTCGTCCAGCTTATAGTCAAGGTTATCGTGTACCTCGTGATACGGGGGGATGGTGCCGGTTAGCATGGAGCAATGTGCCGGCAAAGTCATCGGCACAGCAGTGACAACATTTTTGAAAATGACCCCTTGGGCGGCAATTTTATCTACGTTAGGTGTGATTTGATGCGGGTACCCATAGCAGCCGAGATAATCGGCACGGCAGGTGTCGATGCTGATAAGAAGGACATGGCGAATATCTTTCGATGAGACAGTGGCACTGCGAAAAAACCACACGGCTGCGACGACAATCACAAGCACCAATCCACACAGTTGCCAAGGGAAAAGTTGTTTTTTCTGCAATTTTCTGCTCATATTCTCTTCGCGCGAATTCGTTAATCGGGCCGTGCTGGCGCAAGATGTCTCAAAATAAGCAACAGCCGCATTATATCCGATAAGAGCCCCTCTCACAATTGCAACAGATAGGCCCCGTTGTTTTTTAAGTGTCCGGTGGCGATACTGTGCCAAACTCTCATACCTAACCAGGACACACTTGCTAAGGTCAATACTCAATAATGTCAGTGTTATCCCGAAGTTGAGAGGATGGTTCGTAGAGGTGCTGTGGCCATAGCCGTAATAGGCACTGCCACGAGGCTAAGCATTTAGCCTGTCGAATTGGTTCTAATTCGGGGCCTATACCGGTGAGGTATAGGCCCCGGTTGTTTTTGAGGTGGTCGTGATGCGGTCGATTATATGCGGCGGGGGCATCTCCTGAAAATGGTCAAACTGTGTGTTAAACTGCTCGGAGAGGGCCGTTTCGGCCTGTAAGTGGGCGGAGGGCACGACTTGGTTCGTCCTGCGTGAGAGGATACAAAATTTTTTAAAAAAAGTGTAGCGCCGGTCTCAATTACGGGACTATGGGGAATAGAAAGCGGTTTTTAAGGCAAATTTCGCTGGTATTCGTTTTGGAGGTTTATTTTAGGGTCAAGGCCTTAGAAAGGCGAAAAAACGTTGTTTTTGTCGGTTATTTATGGTAATATTAATTTATCGTGTTTTGCGGAACGCGAAGGAAGAGGGACATACTCGCATAAGCCCCCCATTTCTTCGGAAGCGGTAACATCCAAATAAGGAGCGAAAAAATGAAGACGACAAGAAAAACTTTAGTGCTTTATGCGGCATTGGTCGTGCTGGTTTTGTGCACATGTGTCTTAGCCGGCCCGGTGCGGCGGCTCAGGCCCCCGCGCAACCCCCACAGCAGGTATGGGCCGGAGTACGGCTGCGTAAAATGGCAGTTCCAGACCGGCGGCCCGGTAACCGCATCCGTTGCCCTCAGCCATAACAAAAGACGGGTATATATACCCTGCGAAGACGGCAAGCTGTATGCCCTGGATGCCAAGAGCGGTTCACTTCTTTGGAGCTATGATGCAAATTCGCCGCTGCTCGGTTCGCCTGCCGTAAGACCGGGAGGCAGAGTCTATGTCGGCGCAAGTGACGGAAAGCTCCACGCCATTGGCAGAAGAGGCCAGTTGCTGTGGACATACCCCACCGAGGGGGCCATCTATGCATCGCCTGGGCTTGCAGCCGGGCAGATATATGCGTGTTCGCTGGACGGCCTGGTTTACTCACTGGCATCGGACGGAAATGAACTGTGGAGCTTCGAGACGGACGGCTTTGCGACGATAGACGGTGCAATCTTCGCCACCCCGCAGATAGGGCTGGACGGTACCCTATACGTCGCCGGGGTGTATGACCCGAATCTCTATGCGCTGAATCCGGCTGACGGCAGCATAATATGGGCCCGCAGTTTTGAAGCGCCCGTAGACCCCTGCGACCCGAACAGTCCTATGATGGTTGGCTGGCCATTTGCCTCGCCCTCCGTAGCACCGGATGGCACTATTTACCAAACACTGCTCTACAATGCCAACCTGTATGCAGTCGAACCGGAAACAGGCGAGACCATTTGGTCAACAGATTTGGCGGGCACAATTGTGTGGTTACAGGAGGAGCAGCCGAATTATACGTTCACGTTCACCTGGTTCGGCGTTGGGGAACCGCCTGAATATATAGGCGGCTACAGAGTCAAGAGTGTTTTGGGTAAGAACTATCGCGGCGGCTCTATGTCGAAGCCCGCATTGGCCCGCGACGGCACAATCTATGTGGCCTTCGATGACTCATATCTGCGGGCGGTCAATCCTGACGGGACAGTCAAGTGGGCAACCCGGCTGGGCTCGCTGGATGTGGGTGCATTGGTGGGCGGCTTTACATTGACGGTTGACGATGGCGGGCTTATATATGCCGCAAGCGACGACAATAACCTCTATGTAGTTGACCCCGACGGAAACCAGATTGCACAATTCCAGGGCGATGACTGGCTGAGCCACCCCGTTATTGCGCGGGACGGCACCCTTTTGGTAAGTGACGCGAATAATACCGTATGGGCCATAAGTGAGCAGGCGTGCGATGGCGAGGAGCCTGTTCTGGATGGTGCTGACGAAGCGAAATCAAAGAAGCCGGTGAAATTCAAGAAAAGACAAGTACGAAAATCGAAAGCTGGTTTAAGGGTAAGAAGATGAAATCAAAAAAAATGAGCTTTAGCAAAAAGGACCTAATAGCAACTTTTGTGTGTATCGTTTTTATTTTGGTTACTCTCGGCAACGTCGGCAGCACGGGGCGACGGAGGGCCAAAGAGGCACTATGTCTTTCGAACCTTAGCCGGTGGGGGCAAGTCTTTCTGGACTATGCCGCCGACAACGACAGTTATTTTATGAGTGGCTGGACCCCGCAAGGAACTAAGCACACGGACTATTGGATGGAGGCCCTTCGGCCGTATTATGTTAATCCCGACCTTCGATGCTGCCCCGAGGCCGCAATACCGGGCACTGACTCGGGCGGTGGTCAATTCGGGGGGCGAGGTACTTTTGTAGGCTGGGGTATCTTCAGCGGCGATGAGTGCGGCGAGCCCTCGCCTTCCTGGGGATCTGTTACGGCCTGTGATTACGGAAGCTACGGGATGAATGCCTGGGTTTGTAATCCGCCATCCGCGCAAGGGGTCAACTGGAGGACGCCAGATGTCGAGGGAGCGGAAAATATACCTATGTTTGGTGACCATCACTGGCTTGATGCCTGGCCGAACGACACCGATGTACCACCAGATTACGAGGGTCAGCCTTGGGCTGGCGCCCCTCAAATGGGCCGTGTGTGCATGAACCGGCACAGCGGCTTTGTAAACTGGGCCTTTCTCGATGGCTCGGCACGGAAGGTCGGCGTCAAGGAGCTCTGGACGCTGATGTGGCATCGGAATTCCGATACGTGTGGGCCGTGGACCACATGCGGAGGCGTCGAGCCGAACGACTGGCCGGGCTGGATGCAGGATTTCGAGGACTACTAAAAAATCTATTTAGAGGACTAAGCCATGAAACTTAAAATGAATTTTACCAGGAAGGACGTTGTTGTTACCCTGGCATGTCTTACTTTTTTGCTGGGCGCGCTTGGCGCCGTCGGAGCGACCGGCCGAAGGAGGGCAAAGGAGGCACTATGTCTTTCGAACCTCCGGCAGTGGGGACAAATTTGGCTGGCCTATGCCGAAGACAACGACGGCTACTTTATGACAGGCTGGACGACTCCACCGCCTCCGGGGCCACTCCATAAGCATTTGTGGATGGAGGCCCTGCGGCCGTACTACGTCAATCCTGACCTGCGGTGTTGCCCAGAAGCTTCAATCCCGGGTACAGAGTTAGGTCGTAGTCAGTACGGGGGCGCGGGTACGTTTACGGCCTGGGGCATGTTCAGCGGCGAGTGCGGTGAGCCATCCTCGTGGTCTTGGGTTGTAGGTTGCGATTACGGCAGCTACGGGGCAAATTCATGGGTGCACAATACAGATATGTTCGGTTCTGGCAACCTTAACTGGAAGACCCCTAATGTCGACGGAGCGGAAAATATACCCATGTTCGGTGGCCACCAGTGGTTTGGTGCCTGGCCGGACAAACATAGTGAGCCCCCAAATTTTGACGGTGAGCATTGGGCTGGTGCCAGTCAAATGGGTCGTGTGTGCATGAATCGTCACAGCGGCTTTGTAAACTGGGCCTTTTTAGACGGCTCGGCGCGGAAGGTCGGGCTTAAGGAGCTGTGGACTTTGAAGTGGCATCGAGAATACGATACGTGCGGGCGGTGGACTATGTGCGGAGGGGTTGAGCCGAACGACTGGCCGGACTGGATGCAGGATTTCGAAGACTACTAAAACGTTTGCTGCCCACAAAACGCTATAGCAGCGCTCTAAAGATTATATTCCTTGATTTTTCGGTAGAGGGTTCTTTCGCCGATGCCCAGGATTTTAGCGGCTTTTTCCCGGTTGTTACCCGTCTTTTTCAGCGTTTCAATAATGGCCTGCTTCTCCAGCTCATTCAACGACACGCCGCCTAAATCGCCGGCCGCGGTTGTCCCGGACAGCTGCCGGACCTGATGTATCTCGGGCGGTATGTCGGCGACGTCGAGCTTGTCCTTCTCACACATCACGACCATTGTCCTGATACAGTTTCGAAGCTGGCGAATGTTGCCCGGCCAATCATAGTTATTGAGGACCCCCTGCGCCGCTTCCGTTATTCCCGTAACCTTCGAGCCGGTCTCTGCGGAGGCTTGCCTTAGAAAATATTCCGTAAGGGCCGGTATGTCTTCGGCCCTGTCACGCAGCGCCGGCAGGGAAACGCTTACCCCCTTAATCCTGAAGTACAAATCCTGTCTGAATTTCTTCTGTTCCGTAAGTTCTGTCAAATCCTGGTTTGTCGCGCTAATCAGACGCACATCCACGACGATTGGTTTATGTGAGCCTACAGGTATAATAACTCCGTCTTCCAGAACGCGCAGCAGCTTTGCCTGCATATTCGCCGGCATATCTCCAATCTCATCCAGGAACAGCGTTCCTTTGTCGACTATCTCGAACAGCCCTTTTCTGTCGGTGGCGGCACCGGTAAAGGCGCCCTTGACGTGGCCGAACAGCTCGCTCTCAAGCAAGGTCTCCGTCAGGCCAGCGCAATTCACCGGTCTGAACAGCTTGTCCCAGCGGGGCGAGTTGTTGTGTATCGCCCGCGCCAGCAGTTCCTTGCCTGTTCCGGATTGGCCTTCAATCAAGACAGGTATATTAGCCGGGGCCACACGCCGCAGTACCTCAAATATACCTTTCATCGCGGGACCTTCGCCCCGCAAGCCCTCGAATTTAAATTCTTCCTCGCCTGCTTCGGCGGCTTTTGCCCGACGCCGACCGGCAGCTGAGACTTTTCGCCCGGCCTGCTCGACAAGCATCCGAAGCTGGTCGATATCAATCGGCTTAACGAGATAATCGTATGCACCCTGCCTTATGGCTTGCTTACATGTATCAATGGTCGCATAGGCCGTCACTAAAATAACTTCCATCTCCGGACTGAGCCTTTTGGTCTCTTCGAGTATGGCCAGCCCGTCTATATCGCCGCCTAATTTCAAGTCGGTAACGACAATATCGACCTTTTCGCTGCGTATAATCTCCATCGCGTCTTTGCCGTTGTAAACTGCGATTGCCTTTGCGCAGGATTTCTCAAGGGCTTCGGCCATTCCGTCAGCGTGGTCACGCTCATCGTCAACAACCAGAATTATATTTTCCTTTTCGCGCAAGCTAACTCTCCACTTAAGCCTTAAGAGGTAATGTTATCGTAAATAATGTTCCTTTGCCCGGTTCGCTGTTAACACTCAGCGTCCCGTTATGGGTCTCGACAATCCTTTTGGCCGTCGGCAGACCCAGCCCGCTTCCCCGGGGCCGGGAGGAATAATAAGCATCGAAAATATGGGCCAAATTATCAGCGACGATACCGCTGCCCGTATCACTAACCTGAATCACTGCCTGTGCCTGCTGCTTGTCCGTCCTTATTATTAACTCGCCGCCGTCTTTCATGGCCTGCTGAGCGTTTATAAAAAGGTTCAGCACAACCTGTTTTAGCATATCTGCATCGACTTTACAAACGAGCGGCTCGCCATACAATCCCTGCCGAATTGTAATTGAGTGGCTGCGGGCCTGGGGTGAATAGAAATCCACCATGTCACTGATAAGCTCATTGATGTCAGCATCCGCCAACTGTAACTCGGCCCTGTCGGCATAGCGCAGGAAATCATCGAGAATCTGTTCGAGTCTGTCGGCCTCTTTCTGAATCACCCCCATTTTCCTGAGCGCCCTGGCGAGTCGCTGCTCGTTGCTGTCTGCGTCCCTCTTGCCGGCCCCAGCCGACTTCGAATCCTGAAGTTCCTCACTGACAAGTTTTAAATTAATCTTGATGGTGGAAAGAGGATTTTTAATCTCATGGGCAAGCTCACCGGTCAGCTTGCTCAACTCTTCCAACTGTTTGAAATGCCCGTTTTTGGTTTTTTGGTTTTTTGAAACCTTTTTGCGCATATAGAAAATGACAGCCGAAACGCCGGCCAATAAACCAGCAGCAAAACAAGCTAAAAAACGCCACACCTGTACTTTCCCTCCCTTGACCTTACAGCAAAATGTTTTGGCCTGCCCCTCCGGCCAACATAACTATCTTTTTCTTTCCAGCACTTTCTTTTCGTCACTCTCGGCCGCCTTCTTCTCGTCACCCTGCCCAAGCTCAGCAAGTGCCGCTTTGCGAGAAAGCTTGAATCTGCCCTGGTTGTCAATCTCCAGCAGCTTTACCGGTATCAGGTCTCCCATTTTACAAACGTCACCGACGTTCTTGACGAAGGTGTCATTTAGTTCGCTTATGTGGCATAAGCCTTCAACACCCGGCGTGATTTCGACAAATACTCCGAAGTCCTTCACAGATACCACCTTGGACTGTTTATATATCCGCCCCACTTCCGGGGGCTGTGTCATTGCCTCGATAATCTCTTTGGCCTCGAGGTAGCCGTCACCGCCGAGACAACTTATATAAATGGTGCCATCTTCTTCTATTTCAATTTTCGTGTCGGTCTGTTCCTGGATGCTCTTAATCATCTTGCCGCCCGGTCCGATTATTTTGCCGATAAACTCAGGGTCGATTTCAATACTTATCAGCTTCGGGGCGTACTTGCTCAATTCGGGCTTGGGCTCGTTTATGGCCCTGGACATAGTCTCTAAAATCTCCAGGCGGGCTGCCTTGGCGAGCTGGAGCGCCTCAACCATGATCTTATGCATCAGCCCTTCCGCTTTGATATCAAGTTGTATCGCCGTAATACCTTTGGTCGTCCCGGCGACTTTAAAGTCCATATCGCCGAAATGGTCTTCTTCACCAAGAATATCGGTCAGCAATTCGTATCGTCCACTTTCGTCGGTTACCATACCGATCGATATACCGGCAACCGCCCCGGTAACCGGAACCCCAGCGTCCATCAGTGCCTGTGAGCCCCCGCAGACCGAAGCCATCGAACTGGAACCGTTTGACTCGGTGATGTCCGAAATAATCCTGACCGTGTATGCGAATTTATCCTCAGGCGGTCTGACCGCACTCAACGCCCGCTCGGCAAGAGCGCCGTGGCCGATCTCCCTCCTGCCGGGACCTCGCTGCGGGCGTATCTCACCTACGGAAAACGGCGGAAAGTTGTAATGAAGCGTGAAGTTTTGGGTGTATTCCTCCAGCAAGCCGTCGATGATCTGCGCATCTCTGATAGTACCGAGGGTCACGCTTACAAGCGACTGAGTTTCGCCACGCGTGAATAATGCCGAACCGTGTGTCCTGGGCAAAATACCGACTTCGCATGTAATCGGGCGAACTTCATTATATCCTCTGCCGTCGGACCTTTTACCGTCTAACAACAGCTTGCGAACAACCTGACCCTCTATCTTTTGGAAGATTCGCTTGAACATTGCCTCATCGCACTTTTGTTCAGCACTGTCCTCGGAACCGCAGTATTCGGTACTGACCTGTTCAAACAATTCTTTCATGGCCGTATTACGTTCCTGCTTACCCGCTATCTGTTTAAGTTCGTAGAGCTTATCTGCTATCTCCGAATTAATTTGTGCACTAAGCTGTTCGTCTGTTTCAACAAGCGGGGTTTCCTTTTCAACACCCACCTTATCACGGAGTTCTTCAATCATTTCACAGACCTGGGCGACACCTTTCTGAGCGGCCGCAATGGCATCGGCGATTACCGCCTCCGGCAGCTCTCTGGCGTCCACCTCAATCATGTTTAACGCTTCCTTATGACCCCCCAGAAGCAGCTTCAGGTCGCTCTCTGCGAGCTGCTTGTGCGTGGGATTAATTACAAATTCTCCCTCTACTCGGCCTAACCTGCACGCACCAGTAGGACCAATGAACGGAATCCTGCTTATCGTAAGCGCTGCACTGGCGCCTATCATTGACAGCACATCAGGGTCATTGTCACCGTCGAAACTCAGGACGCTCGCCATAATCTGTACTTCCTGGATGTAACCCTCGGGAAACAACGGCCGAATCGGCCTGTCAATCATCCTTGCCGTCAGAACCTCCTTCGTGCTTGGTCTTCCCTCACGCTTGATAAATCCCCCGGGAAATTTCCCCGCCGCACTTTGCTTCTCGCGATAGTCAACACTCAGCGGGAAAAAATCAATGTCCTCATTCCTGGGCGGGGCCGTTACACAGGCAACAAGGACGACAGTGTCGCCGTATTGAACCATGACTGACCCGTCCGCTTGTTTGGCAACCTTGCCGGTCTCAATGGATAATACTCTGCCCCCGATTTGTCTTTCCACTTTACACACATTAAACATATACTACCTCTTTATAATCGCACAGGTAAGTTGAAAACTTGTGCTCATTTATTTTCGCAGCCCCAGGCGCGATATAATTTCTCGATAACGCGCAACATCTGTTTTGCTCACGTACTTCAGCAGTGCCGACCTGGTTCCGACCATTTTCAGCAACCCACGCCTCGATGCGTGGTCCTTGCGATGAACCTTGAGATGCTCGGTCAGCTCGTTGATCTTTTTCGTCAACAATGCAACCTGTACTTCAGGCGAGCCTGTATCACCGTCGTGTGTCTTGAAATCCTGTATAATTTCCTTTTTTGCCTGCTTAGTCAACATCTTTCGGTTATCCTTTCCTGATATGGCTATGACCACATCTTTGTAAGACACTCAACACTTGGCACAGCAGCGCTTTGGCGTGCTTATTGTAAAACCTTACAGAACATTATAAAAACACAATCTAACAAGTATAATCACCTGTCTTGCTCTTTGCAAGCCTTTTTTGTGGCGTGGAAATGATTAAATCAAAGTGGTGGCCGGGCCTTCCCAGCTTGGATGAGTTGCTATTTTCGGCCAAGGCTGACCGTTTTTGCTGATTGTTGTTCGTTTTAGTGGTTTCTCTGTGATAGGTCTGATGGGCTTGACCGCTCGCGGAATGTACTAATCAGTGAGCAATGACACTCGATATCCTAAACACCGGTAATAGCAGTGCTATCGCTATTGTGCCAATAATGGCCCCCAAAATTGTAATCATCAGGGGCTCTATAAGGGCCATAACGCTCTTAATTGAAGCCTCCAGCTTTTTTTCGTAGAAGACCGATATCTTATCACAGACCTCGCCGAGCTTGCCGCTCTTTTCCCCAGCTCGAAGCATCTGGATGACCCCTGGTGCAATTAACTGGGTCTGGCCTGTTTGACCACCGCCCATTGAGATCTGTATCGCCTCGGACAACTGGTAACCGTCGCGAATCTTTTTGTCCGTACCAGCCCAAAGCTCCTGGAAGTAATAATTCTCACATGAGCCCTGCATGACTTCTATCGCGTCAAGCAAATTTACTCCTGTGTTGACCATCGTTGCCATAATACGCATACTCCGGGTCACTACCATATCGATGAACATTGTGCCCAATACAGGGGTATGGATCTTCACAAAGTCTATCACCCGCCTGCCGGTTATCGTCCCAGCCCAGTAGTATAGTGCCATGGACATCAGTATCAGCGCTGTTACGATAATCGTCATCACCTGAAAATCACCCAATGTCCGCGATAAGCCAACCAGCATTTGAGTCAGTTTTGGAAGGGCAGCGCCCCTGGATTCGTAAATTTTCATAAATCTCGGCAAAACAAAGAACATCAGCGTCCCCGTTGCAGCCACCGCCATCAGCGCCATTATAAACGGATATGTAAGTGCTCCCTTGATGCGCTTGCGGGTATCAACTTCGAAAGTAAGATAACCGCTGAGCACCTGCAGCATGTCGGGCATTTTTCCGGACGCCTCCGAGGCCCTGACCATACTGGTAAACATCGGACTGAAAGTTTTTGGAAATTTAGCAAGTGCTTTCGAAAAATTTTCACCAGCTTTGACCATCTCAGAGACATCCATAATTATCGTCTTGAACGCGCCATATTCGGCCTGCTCGGTGATAGCGTCAAGCGCATCGCTCAGTACCACCCCACTGTCCAGCATGACCGCCAGCTGCGTAGTGAACAGTATCAGGTCAGATTGTTTTATCTTTGCGGTGCGGAGCCGTTGTGTTTCAGCTTCTGCCCGGAACTCCAGATGTTCTTTCTGTGCTACCGAATCCAAATCAGCCCCAATTTTGTCGGGGCCGCTTCTGTCTTGCCCTCGGCCGCCGCTACCGGGACCCGGCTGGCTCTCTTTCTTTACGAGGTCAGGTTTTTCTGTGGTATTTGCTGATGATATGGTCATTTATTCTTATTCTCACGTCTCACAGTATATCTGATATTCTACGTTTCTATTTGGGCGGTTCGCAGTATTTCCTCGATAGGTACAATTCCCGCTTTTACCTTTTCAAGACCATCGAGTTGGAGAGGAACCATCCCGTTTTGCAGGGCTTTGTCACGCAGTTTCTTCAAACTTGCCCGCTCATTAATCATTTCCATAATGTTTTCATCCGGCACAAATAATTCCTGGATGGCAATTCGCCCGGCATAGCCGGTGTTCCGGCATTTTTTACAACCTACACCGCGATAAAATTTCTCAATCTCACCGCCCAGCTTCTCAATGACTTTTTTTATACTTGCGGGCGGCTTGTATTCCGTCTTACAGGCCGTGCATATCTTGCGCACCAGACGCTGCGCCAAAACAGCAATCAGCGAAGCGCTTACAAGATAAGGCGCGACATTAAGATCGAGCAAACGAGTCACGGCACCTGCCGCATCATTCGTATGCAGCGTTGAGAGAACAAGGTGACCAGTCAAGGCCGCCTGTACGGCAATATTGGCCGTGGCCTCATCACGAATCTCACCTACCATTATGATGTCCGGGTCTTGTCTCAGCAGACTCCTTAGCGCCGTTGAAAATTGAAATCCTGCACTCTCATTAACCTGGAACTGATTTATACCGGATATGTTGCATTCTACCGGGTCTTCAACCGTGCAGATGTTGACCTCCTCGGTATTCAGTTCAACCAGGGCGGCATAAAGTGTTGTATTCTTTCCTGAACCGGTCGGCCCGGTTACCAAAACTATACCATTTGGTGATTGTATTAGCTGTCTGAAGCGCTGGAGGTTCTCGTAGGTGAATCCGAGCGACTCAAGACTGAAAAGGACTTTCTCCGGGTCAATAATTCGGATAACCACCTTCTCACCGAAGTTGCCCGGCATAACTGAAACACGCAAATCAATCGGCCTGCCCTCCATTAATACGTGAATACCGCCGTCCTGAGGCAGCCGACGCTGGGCAATGTCCAGTTCTGACATAATCTTGATACGCGAAACAATTGCGGAATGCATCTGATGGGGCGGGCATATCCTTTCGTACAGCTTGCCGTCGACTCTGTAGCGAACACGCAGCTTTTTATCGTCCGGCTCGATATGAATATCACTGGCATTCTCATGCACGGCGTTGTAAAGCAGATAATTGACGAGCTTAACGACCGGTGACTGGCCTGCCACCTGTTCGAGGTCGCTTATATCCTCTGTGATATTTTCTATCAGTGTGAAATCGTCAAGTCCCTCATCATCGATGATATCATCTATGACGAAGACATTGGCGGCCGGCAAATATGTCTGAAGCGTCGCCTTGATGTCCTTTGTCGTCGCGCAAACTATCTGCGCCTTGCAGCCGCTTATACGCTCTATTTCATCTATTAAAAATACGTTCGTCGGCTCGCTGACCGCTACCGTCAGAACGTCATAAACCTTAAACAACGGAAGGACAATGTGTTCTTCCAGAAATTCCCTCGGCAAAATCTCAATCGCCTTGGCATCACATATCTTCGGATTAACCTGCGCATACGGCACTTCGTAGCCTTCAGCCAGTGCCGAGGCTATCTGATTTTCCGTACAATAGTTCATCTCGACAAGAAGTTCGCCGAGTAGCTTGCGGTGGCCCTTCTCTTTTTGTTCAGCCAGGGCCTTCTCAACCTGCTCTCGCGTAACAATGCCACGCGCTACCAGCAGTTGTCCAAGCTGCGTCTTATTTTCCACCGCTATCTTGCTCATCGTTTTTCCTCTCGCCGGAGCTGGTCATAATGTCGCCGGGGCGGCACCTTACCTCTACACAAAGCTCTTTACCGCCTCGGCAAGCTCCACGTACCGCTCGAATTCCTTATCAAGTCGCGTAACTTCGAGAATTTTCGCGCAGTTTTCATCAAGGCCCGCTAAGCGAAGTTGGCAGTTGTTCTCGTTGCAGTAGTCCCGCGCCCATAGCAGTTTCTCCAGACCTTGGCTGTCAATGAAACCTACGTTGCTCATATCAAGCACGATGCCAACCTTGTGGGCCGAGATTATTTCCGTAATCGTGTTTTGCAGCACCTCGGTAAATTCGCCGTCGAGTTCCCCCTGTAGTTCGACAACCGTAACATCCTTATAATCTTGTGTCTTGACTCTCATCTGATTATGCTCCCTACGGCGACAGTGCCATATTCTGCAAACTCGCGGCTACCATAAATTTCAGCAAATCCATCCTGCATAATGTCCCAAAGGTGATAGACGTCGCTGTTGATAAATGCCCTGCCAACTTTCTCATCGAACTGCGTGTCCAGTCCCTTTTCTATCTCTGCAAGTGTCTCTGTCACTGTCATCGCGTTTCTGTAGCCCCGCTTCGACGTCATTGCATCAAAGCTGTCTGCCAGCCCGATGATTTTCCCTATCAGCGGAATTTGCTCGCCGACTAAGCCGTTGGGATAACCCTTGCCGTCAACCCGCTCGTGGTGCGACAATACACCCGGGACGATGTCACGCATCTGCTTTATTTCACTTAAAATGCTTGCTCCTATCGATGAATGAGCCCTTATATGGTCAAACTCCTGCTCAGTCAATTTGCCTTTCTTTCGCAGTATTGATTCATCTACTCCCATTTTTCCTATGTCGTGCAGCAATCCAGCCAGATAAATCTTATGTATATCTTCTTCTTTTAGTGATTCTTCCTCGGCGAGCCTTTCTGCAATCCATCGCGAAATAAATGCGACCCGCTCAGAGTGACCGCGTGTATATTGGTCTTTCGCATCGATACTGCTTGTTAGCGCTCTTAAAGCACCTACAAATAATTCCTTTAGATCTTTGAATAGCCTGCCATTCTCGATAAACACCGCGCATCCGTTCGCCACTGAGTTGAACAGTTTCACGTCGGTGCTGTCGAAATCCGGCTTGTCGATTCTGTTTATCGCAACCATCAGGCCTCTTATGTGGTTGCCGCCCGGACCATCTTGCGGCTCTGCCCTCTTGTGCTTATTTTGTGAAATCGAGATGTCTCTAAGTTGGTCCTGCGTTTTGTCTTTGCCCCACAGGGGCACCACAATAATATTTTTTATGTGCTCCGGCCACTCATACTTCAGGGGCGAATCCACCTCGCTGTCCAGCAGTGCCTCTTGGCCGCTGCTTATCTCCTCCGCCAGACGGTTCTTCAAAATAGCGGCCATTTGCGCGTCTATGTCTATCAGGCCTATCCCCGCCGCCAAAACCAACTGCTTCTCGCCCTCTACTGTCTTTTCCAGCAGCACAGCGATACCCTCGACGCTGATAATCTCGGTCAGCTTATCACAGGCCATCTGCAGAAAGTTGGCATCCGGTTCAGTAATCTTCATATTGGTACTGAGCTTGTGTAGCAGCACAAGTTCCTCGTAGGTTTGCGCCAATTCAGTACTTATTATCTCGATTTGTTCTTCAGCTCTTGCCTGCGTCTGAAAATCCTCCGCTAAAAGCCCCAGAACCGACTTTAAACAATCGACCTTTGTCTGAATCAACGCTTCTGATAAAGCGCCAAGCTGCTCGTAATTTACGTCCTTGTCGCTGCAGAATTGTCTTAGCTTTTCGCCCTCCTCAGCCGGCATATTACCTAAATCAATCAAAGCAACTCCGACAAACTCACTGCCGGATTTCAGAATACCTGCAAGGACCTGATTGGCCTCGCCAAACTGCCAGATATCACCCGCCCTTCCCGTGCTGTTTTGGTCATCTGCTCGCTCCAGAGCTTGCCGGCTTGATTCTCTCAGCTGTTCGGAGTTACTTGTGAATTCGCTGTTATCGCACAGCAAAACCGGTTCGTTATTGACGTCGTAAACTGCAAAATTGACGCCGAATTTGTTTACTGTGCTACCGAATCCCTTTAATTTGCGTAGTTGTGATGAATTTATTTTTTTTCCGATTGTATCCAGCATAGCTTCCTGGGTTCCAAAAATACATCATCAATTCTTTTGCATTACCGCCCTCTGGTGCAGAATGTCCTCGATGCTTCTTAACAGCTCCTTGGGACTGAATGGTTTACTGAGAAATTCCGATATTTGCAAATCTTCCTTTTGTTCTTCTTCGATGGCGAAGCCTCTGGCTGTTAACATAATCACAGGTGTGTCTTTCGTTGCTTCGTTTCGGCGAAGTTCCCGAACAAGCTCCAGACCTGTCATAACGGGCATCTGAAAGTCCGTTACGACAATGTCCGGCTGCTCCTCACAGGCCAGCTCAAAAGCAGCGGCGCCGTTCTCCGCCGATATCACCTCATAGCCGTTGTTCCGGAGCTTTATCGTTACCACATGGATGATGTGTATCTCGTCGTCTACAACTAAAACTTTTCTTTCCGCCATTACTCTGCCTCCACAAAGGACTTTTCATCTCAAAGAAATACGCCTTATACGTTTGCCGCCCTTGCAGTTGCCAAAGGCACTTCAAAGCCGAACGTACTGCCTTCGCCGGGCTTGCTCGTGACAAACACCCGGCCATTATGAATCTTTTCAATTATTTGTTTAACGAGGTTTAGTCCCAGCCCCGTCCCTTTGGCTTGCCCTTTATTTGCACTGACCCTGTAAAACTTGTCGAAGACATGTTTTATTTCTTCTTCAGGAATTCCGACTCCCGTGTCGGTTACGTCGGCTCGTATCAGACCTGCCGCTTCGTCAACTTCCGTCTCGATTTTCACCGAACCTCCTGAAGGCGTATACTTAACGGCATTACTGAGCAGGTTGATAATAACCTGTGAAATCATGTCCCTGTCCGCATACACCTGGTCGAAAACAATCGGCTTGCCCCTTGTAATCTCAATGTTCTTTTCTTCAGCGCGGCTCTTCATCATCTGCAATTGCTCTTCTATTAATACCGTTAGACTGACCGGTCTCTTATCCACCTTCGTCAGACCTGACTCTATGCGTGAGGTATCTAGGCTCTCTTCTATCAGTCGATTCAACCTTTCCGCCTGACTTTGAATCACCGAATAAAACTCTTTCCTTGTCTGCTCATCACTCGCTTCACCGTCGCAAAGCATTTCCGAGTACGCCGTGATGGAAGCAAGGGGCGTCTTCAGCTCGTGACAGACCGCACTTACAAAGTCGTTTTTCATCTGAGATATTTCTTTCTCGCGCGTAATATCGTGCAGCACCGCCACCACTCCACAAATCTCCTCTTTCTGCTCATAGACGCACGAAACAATGCAGTCAAAGGTCTTTAACTCACCGTCTCTTGAAAAATTAATCTCGCGCCTCGTGTGCCGTATTTTTCCTTCTCTACTTTGGCTCAAAAGGTCTACAAGCTCGTTTTCACCTGCGTCAGGTCCTTCGTCGTGGATCAGTTCACCAATAGGTCTATGCTGCGAATTCCTGGAATCGAAATCGAAGAGTTTGCCCGCTGCCTCATTTGCCATTAGCAGCTTGTCATATTTATCAGCAACAATAACAGCATCGCGAATGCTGTATATAATCGCCTCCGTGCTCCTTTCTCGTTTTTCCCAGATCTGAATCTGAATTTGCAAATCCTCGACTTGTTTCTCAAGCTCCGCTATATAACCGCCCTCTTTGTTAAAACGTTCATTAACCGCTTCACTTAGTTCATTTACGGTCTGGTTGCTGCCTGGCTTGATGTGGGTTGGCTGTTCATCCTTGAGTTGCCGGGCTATGGACATGATTCCCCTGACCAGCTTTGACCAGTGCCAGCAAAGCAGAATCACGCCCACAGCCGAAGCAACGTAGCATACCGACGCTGTGAAGCCCCAGCCCCATACAAAGGCAGGTCTGGAAAAACCCCGACCTGCTTCAGTACTCCAGGCGCGCCAGAACCACTCGGCGAGGCCCCCGATAAACAAACTACACAGGACAACACTGCCCCCTAAAGGCCCCATTTTGCAACTTTTCGCAAAACGTGAGCCTCTTCCATATAAATTACTTGCCGATTTCAAAACAATAACTCCAAGCTCTTTTGCACGCTCCAAACTACAATTTAGTTCCCAACTGGTTACGGCCAATCCTCCGGCCAATTCTCCGCACCTCTGCCCTGGGCCAGAAAACCTCCGAGCTCGCTGTCTGGATTTATCTCCATTGCTTTTTCGTACGCCCGGTCGGCCTGACTCTTCATGCCCAGGTGCTCGTAGCATCGTGCCCTCATCAGCCACGAAAAACCTCCGTTCTTACCGTCCGCTGCTATCTTTTCAAAGCTCTCGACTGCTCCCAGATAATCGCCACTGGCATATTGAGCACAGCCCAGCAGCGCAATGGCGTCACTATAACCTGGCCGTAAAGTCAACGCCCTCTGGGCACACATGAAGGCCCTGCTTGGGGCTCGCGCACCTAATGCCGCCTGACCCATTTGAAGCCAGAATTGGGCGTTCTCCCTTTCTTCGGCGGCTAACTTGCTGTAGCAGCTTACCGCCCTGCCGTATTGCTTTGCGTTCATATTGCAAATGCCAAGCACACGCAGTAGCGATTTACGTCTCTGCTCCTCCTGACTCGTCGGTTTGCGGCGCTCTTGTGTGCTCCTGTCTTCCTTATGCTCGGCCAGGAGTTTTTCAAAAACCTCAGCTGCCTTGTCCCATTGCCCATCGAGTATGTAGCAGTACCCAAGAGACTCTACTATGCCACTGTCGTCTACCAACAGAGCCACCCGTTCGTACAACCGAATTGCCCTTTTGGTATCGCCTTCTCGCAAGACCAGGTCAGCAGCAGCTACTTTCAGCGACACGTTGTGGGGCAGAGCTTTCATCTTCGCATTCAGCAGCTTTACCGCCTGCTCGCTTTTGTTTAGGGCTACAAGGACGTCGACAACGGCGAGGATGTAATCGACGTTGCTCGGTTCCAGCAACGAGGCCTCTATGTAGTGTTCACAGGCTCTGTCGTAGTCTCTGCTTTCCTCCGCAACGACACCCATCCAGTACCAGCCTTCTGCAAGCTTTTTGTCTGATTTCAGAGCAAGCTCAAATTGCTCTGATGCCTTGCTGCGCCGCCCGCTCGCCAGCAGTATTTTCCCATATAAAAGCTGGACCTGCGGATTATCCGGGTCGGCCTTTAGGCACTGCCGTACCGTCTCGGTTGCCTGCTGATAACTTCCTGACTTGTACTGCCGCTCAGCTAAGGGAAGCTTCATTCGAGAAGTGGCTTTATCCCATCTGTCCGCAGCCGCTTTTTTCTGCGTGGCATGTGACTCGCAGCCCGCGCAGACCCCCAGCACAACCATCGTCACCATCACAATTGTTTTCCGTAACATCGTAAATCTCCTTTCTAGGCCGTTGGCTTGGATGCCGTGACAACTCATCGGTTGTCTTTACAGTTATTCGTGTCCTCGCGATTTCAAACTCCTGCCTTAAGCAGTTTCTCAAACCGCGCAATTATTGATTATGCCAACGGGGTCCCCAAACTGGCGTGCCAGCTTGGGAGCCCCGATTCGTTACATTGTCCGCTGTTTAATATCTGCGCCAGTTAGGGGCTTCTTCCTCTTCAATAACACCTAACATGATGCGCTCGATTTGCCCAACCTCATCCGGTGATATTTCACCGATGATTCTCTCTTTCAGGCGCAGGGCTTCAAGGTAGGTCGGACGAAACACGAGGGCGTCGTCGACTTCGTACATGGCTGCCACGCTGTTGCCGTCGGCATAGTAATTGACAGCGTTCGCGTAATGGTCCTCGGCAAATCTCGCTCTGCTTATACCCTGAAGTGCCGTCCGAGCGCCATAGCGCTTTCGCGCAATGTCAGCCGCCCTTGCTTCACCGTCGGTTTCTTCGGGCTCGCTGATGATATGCGGCGTGAGCATCACTATTATCTCCTGTCTGACTACGCTGTCATCTGTACCTCTAAACGCCGCTCCGACAAACGGTATATCACCTACTACCGGAACCTGTGACCGTGTCGTTGTTACCGAGTCTCTAAACAGCCCGCCGATCACTACCGTCTGGCCGTCTTTGACCATTATGTTGGTCATAAGCTCTGCGGTGGTTTTGAACGGGATACCCTCCTCATCCAGCCCACCTGAACTGTCCTGCGGGTAAATGTCCATACGGATGTAACCGTCGTTGCCTATGTAAGGCCTGAACGAGAGCTTGGTTCCTGTCTGATAAAAGCTAACCTCACCGACTGTGGCCGTACCGCTGGCGTCAATCGTGGTCCTGTCTCTATAACCGAGTTCCTCACCGATAAACACCGTTCCGACCTGTTTGTTCAAGGCCAAAATCTTCGGATTGGCGAGAATAGTGATATCGGTAACCGTTTCTAAGGCGCGAATCAAGACGCGAAGGTGGTCGTTAGTTATGCCGACACTCAGTCCGGTGACTCCCGTGACAAAATCATTGAATCCGTCCGTCTGCGCTCCCTCAGTGTCTGGTTTGCTTACTTCGACACCGTCTACTGTGTTCCAGTCGATACCGAGTTCTATTCCTTCAGTAAGCTTGGCGGCAAGAATGGTCGCCTCGATAAGCACCTGTTTCGGCTTGACGTCAATCGCCGCTATGACCTCTTCGGCTTTGGCCAGATTCTCAGGGTAGTCATAAACAACGATGGTGTCGTGCAATGCCATATTGTCGCCGCCAACTTTTGATCCACTCACACCTTCTTTGCCTATTGATATGCCTTCTCTGGCGGCAGTGCTGCCCTGTATGATGCTGGAGCTGCTGAGTACCGGCGTGACGAGCTTTTCGGCCTCTGCTGCCGTGATGTAATACAGCGTAAAGATCTTGTGCGTCATCCGGCTTTTGTCTTCCTTGAACCTTTTGTATTCTTCGGCGGTGTATATCCTGATGAAATTGCCGTCCTCGTCGTACTTAAAGTTATAGCCCAGAATCGCATCCAGCGCCTCCTCAAACGTCACGTCGTAGAGGCTGGTAACCGTAAGCATGCCGTCAACGCTTGCAGAAGGCACAATGTTCTTCTTATACTTGGCCGCCAAAAAACGAAGCGCATCACGGATGCCTATGTTCTTCTTGAAGGTGATGGACTGAATCGTCTGGTCCATGGAGATATCTTCATAGATGCCTGTCTCAATCCCGCTTATCTCTGATTCAGCCTCACCGGCCTCCTGCCCAACGTCTCCGGTCGCAATCGCTGCCATCACTGCCAGCACAATGCACCATACCAACAAATCACTTCTCTTTCTCATTCTCTTCTTTGACTTTTTCTCACAGTACATAATTTAGCTCCTTTTCTTAAAAACCTCTCTTCCGATAGATTGTGTTCCCATTTTGCGGCTTGTCGCAAAACGGTCACCAATCTTTCTGTTTAATCAACTATTTCGTTTACCTGCATAAGTTTCAGTTTGATTTCCGCTTCTCCACATCTTATTAACACCATCTCTTGTTCAATTTCCACTACTTCACATTCATACGTCTCGACACCCTCCTTGATGAACAGTTTGCCTCCTATCGTCAGCAGCTTATCATTGATGAAAACCTCGGGTTTTTCGCTTAGTCCTATTGCTTCCAGCTTCAGCTTATCTGCAACTCGCCTGACTACTTCTTCACTGACACCTTTTGAAAACACATTAACTTCTTTAATACCGTTTGAGTTTCCGACTCCACTTTTCGCAAATTCCTGCCAGTCGTCTGCAGCAAAAACATCTCTGGTAAGTACATCATTTCGGCCTTCGACTTTCGGCAGTTCTACAAAAGATATTTTCATTTCCGAACTCGACTGCCCTGACATCGCCGATCGTGTCAGCTCTCTCGCCTCGGCGCCCTGCGGTGTCTTCTTGCCAAGCACTTTGGCCCACATAAAAACCATCACACCAATCAGACAGAACGCTATGACGGTCTTTTTCTTCTCTGCCGCCAGTTGACTAAAAAGACTTTTAACTCTGTTACCGTTATTTCTCATATATTGCTTCATGTTCTCGTGATAAACCCTATGGTCTGATTACATTGGGCTGTGCTTATCCCTGTTCAGCGCCAGACCTGTAATAAACCACAGCACTTATCTCCATACTTACTATGCCGTTAAAGTCTCTGTCATTCACAAGCCTTACCTGCTCCACGCGGACCAGCCTGTCTAAACTCTGCAGCGACTTTAAAAATTCAAATATCCCTCTTGACCTGCCTTTGCATTGCATACTTACCGGTATACAGCGCAATTCGTCCGCTTGTATTTCCTTGTCCGGCTGAATCAGCTGTTCACGAAGATTATGTCCATCCATCAAATTGGCAATTCTGTGCAAAAACTCTCCAAGAGTCCTTTCTTGCGGTAGTTGACGCTCATAGTTCCCGACTGCCCTGCCTAATTTCACTAGTTCCTCTTTAAGTGCAAGCAGCTGTGCGTTTTGGGCCGATGCTTTAACAATACCGAGTGCCTGCAAGGCTCTTTTCTGCTCGACAGCTCTCATGCGCTCTCGCAGAGGCAGGTACCCAAACAATGCGAAATCGGCTACCAGCATCCCGGCCAGAATCAGGATTATTATTTGTTGTCTTTTCCCAAAAAACATCAGCTTATCCGTTACCTCCGAAAGCTTCTGGTTGGCTGTTCCTTAGCCAGCACAACGCTCTCTTGCTGATAATTTGCCAAATGACAACTTATCTCAAACTTAGTCACCTGCAGACTTTCTCCAGCAGCGTTGCTTGATGTTTTCATCTTTACGCTTCGCGAAAACGAGGGATACACCTGTCGAAAATATCGCGACTCTTCCAGCCTGCATATCAACTCCGCCACCTCGCTTGCATCTGCTGCCACTCCGCTCAACACCAGCTTAAACCTGACGTCACCCAGCGGTGCTCTTTTTTTGCCGACAAAATTAGCACTCGCAGCTTTAATAACTGAACCGCTCTTCGGTTGCTCTGAAAGCCGCCCTGCGAACTTCTCGGCGATTAGTTCTACTTTGCTCAGTACTATCTTTTTATCGATTAGAAAGCTCAGCTCGGCCAACACGCTCCCAACGTCGATTTTGGAGTCTATTCTATCGAGGACATTGACCTTGTTCTGCAGGTCAGTCACCGACTTCTTAACATTGGCGAATTCTTGTGATATATCTTTTGCCACTGCTGCCTTGACTTTTCCCTCGGCGAGCTCTTTTGTCGCTCTTGCAATCGACACGGTGGCAACAAAGTTGCATAGCATCATCGCCACAAATGTCGCACCTAAAGCGATATATTGTGTCCTGTAGCTTATCTGTTGCCGCCTGTCGTTTTTATACCAGCTTGGAAGAAAATCAATTTCTTTCATAGTCATCATGTCCCCTGCGGTCTTCTATATGCCCCGCACACTCATGTTCCTCCCCTTCAAGGCTGGAACCTGTTTTCCAGCCCTTCAGGCTAAGGCCAACAGCCACAGCCCAGTCACAAAGTGAGCCACGCTTGCACGCGTCGAATTTGACGTTTGTCATCTCGAAGCCTTTCAGCGGCTGTGCCACCTCGATCTCAACCGCCAGCTGCCGTCGTAAAACATCGAGCAGAATACCTTCGTGTGCTTCGCCTCCGGAAAAAACCGCCCGCTCTACGCGCTTGCCTCTAAATGTCACTGTGTAATATCTAAAACATAACGATATCTCTCTTGCCAGCTCTTCCGCAACTAAGCCGATTGCGTCAACCACCGCCTGCCGCGTCAGCGCGTCAATGTGGTTCTCGTTTCTTCCGTTTTCAAGACACGTTCCCGAGACCGACCTTTCTCTTCGCAGATTCTCGCGCAGCGTCTCTGCCTCCTTGATGCTTATGCCCAATTTGGCTGCGATTTCATGATTGAATTTTTCCCCGCCAAGCTGCATCTGTTTAACAAAACTAATCTCGCCGCCGCAGCCAAAAACCACGGTGGTGAACCGGCTTCCCAGGTCTACAAAGACAACCGTACGCTCCTTATCTTCTTGACGTCTCAGCAGCCTCTCAAAGCTCCTGAACAACGCACACGGAACTGCATCTATCGCAACCGGCCTGAGCCGCGCTTCTTCAAGCATATCAATGTGCCCCTTTATTGTTTCATCGTCTGCAGCGAACAATATCAATTCCTTCCTAATTTCATCACCCTGCCGCGTGCTTCCCGCTACTAAAAAATTAATTAGGTCCCTGTCGGAGCTCAGCCCGAAGCGGTGGCTGACTTCTTTTCGCAAGAACTGCTCGATTTCACCCATTTCCGCCTCAGCCAGTCTAAGACTGGTTATTTTTAATTTGTCATTCGGCAGGCACGAGACGACACTCTTGCCGTGAAAGTTGCTTCGCGCCAACATTTGTTTTATGGCTGAAATAACAATTCTTCGCCTTTCTTCCGCATCGCCGTTTGTATCACCGTCAATGCAAATCTTATCTGCTGCATGAACGGTTACCTGCTCCCCGTTGCCTGCCAGCTGAATCATCTTGATAGAGCTGTGGCCTATGTCGAGTCCTATTGGCTGTAGACCGCGCGTTTTCAATTTCCAATTTAACATTTACAGCTCTCTCCTGCTCAGTCCGAAATCGAGATAAATCCCGTAACAGGCCACACAGTAATCGTCGTGGTCATCCCGTCCGCCTGCAGAGTGATTGTCCCGCTGTTAAGATTGGTGTCATTACCGTTGTAAGGACTTCCGAGATAATCAAACTTGACCGTGTTGGTCGCATCAAAATCCACACTGGCAATATCAACCCTGTCCGTTCGGCCGTCGCTGCCCAGATTCACAACATACGTAAACCCCTTCTTGATCGGGTGATTAATTATTCCGTTGGGGTCCTCAATCTGATAGCTTTCGGCCGATGTATCGAAAACAACGCTGTATATTTTCTGTCTGCCGATTGCCATGCTTTTGGCATACTCCAAGTCCGCCGCAATCATATTCGAGACGGAGCGAAGCTGCATGTCGGCCGCCGAGCCCATCATCGGTACAACCATCATTGCCGCTATGGCGATTATTACCACCACGACCAGAACCTCTATCATAGTAAAGCCGCTCTTTGCCTGTCGGCGGTAGTATTTGCCCGTTTGATTACGACAGAAACAGCCCAATAGCCAATACCGTAAACTCATCATTTTAATACCCTTCCCTCTTTGGTTTGGTCTCTTGGGAATCCCTTCCTCCGTTCTTTTTTTCGTCCTCTTTCAGGTGTGTCTTTAACTGCCCGGTCAGCGCTTTAAAACGTGCCTTTGAGTGCCATGGCACCACGGCATCTGCCGCTTGCAACACGCCCTCGCATTTGCCCTGCTAACTCACCTTGTTTGTACGCACTCAAACCGACATAAAAAGTCATTTCTCCGCCCTACTAAAAGCAGGGCCAGCAAAACCCTTACAATCGTTAAAGTGATACGACACAAACCATCGAGTTACCTCGATGTTCCGTGCGGACCGGGATACGTGATTGATGTGATTAACATACTTCTGATTTTTCTTTTTATTGAGTGTAAAGGCCGATAAGCAGCTTTGCCTTCAGCCTTTTGTGTGGTCCTATAAGTCGTCTTTAGTTTCTTTCGATACTTCTAAAAAACGCCCCACCGCAGGGTGTCCATCTTACAGGGTTACCGGGCGTCGGCCAAATCTCAATCGATGCTATAGAAGGAGCTGCCGTGATATTAATAGAATTCGAAAGCGAACTGCCGTTTACGCCGTCGATCTCACCGTTGGCGATATACAAACCGCCAACTATCTCAATGTTCACATTCGCAGCTCCGTCATCAACATTTATTCTATTACCAATTTGGGCAAGCCCGTTAACTTGCAGCGTCCCAGCATTTCTCATTACCACGTCACCCCTGACCAAAAGAGCCGGGAAATTCTTGCCCGCTGTAATTACGTTTACCGAACTGCTGTTGGCATCGCTTACTATCATGTTTTGGTCTACTACCAGCATCCCGTTTATCGTTACGCTGCCGGCAAGCTCAATATCCCCAGGACAATAAAAAACTTCCGGCGGCTCGCTCGAAGCTGAACCAAACGTGCAGTTGGAGTACGTGCCCGGGCTGATGTTTTGAACTGCATAACCGGTTGACCCATAGTAGTAAGTCGAACTAAAATCGTTTATGTCAAGCCCGGGCCAGGCCACGGGGATCTGGGTAACCACATCATTTTGCCGACCTTCGATATTTACTCCGGTTATGCTCCCGGTTGCAAACGCATCACCGTTGATGTCGCCTTCACCTCCTAAGCTGCCGTCACAATAGATGTCGCCGTTGACTGTGGTCTGCAGCTCGCTTTGCCAGGTTCCACCGGCCCAGAATGCTATACACGGGTCAAGACGAAGCTCACCTGTCAGCCTGCTGCTGCCAAACCGTTCACCATTTTTCATTCTGTATGCATCACATGTTAGCTGGTAATTACACTCACCCAGCTTAACCACATTAACATCATAGTAATCATTGCCTGAAACCAGTTGCAGCCCATCTGAGCCCGTCCAGTATTCTGAGCTAACGTCCTGCGGATTAAGAATGAGTCCTCTTGCGTGCTCCAATCCTGATTCCGCTAAATAGTCCATTTGCGTTCGAAGTATCATATTCTCACCGCACGCCAGTTCAACGTCGCTTCGTGACAGAAAGCCCAACGATAAAATTGTTATCGCCATCACGATAATCAGCACAACAAGCAGAGCCATCCCTGACCGATGGGTTCTGTTCTTTTTGCCGTTCATATCTAATCGTCGTCACTTACAATCGCATCTCCGGCCGGGTTCAGCAGATGCCCGGCCCAACCGCGAAGTGAGGCGTTTATCTGATACTGCCTCGCAATGCTATTTTCAGAAAGCTCAAATGAGATACTTACCAGTCTGCTCATCGGTGCCGCCTCATCAAATCCGAACCAGACGTTGCTGCATTCCGGCAGCAGCAGCGTCCTCCTGTCATCACAAGCCACTATCAACGCATCCTTGGTGTTGATATCCTGAGTTTCGCTCAACGTAAGGTTCCAGCTTGCTGACCACGTAAAGTCCAGCAGCTGCAGGTAATCCCTCTCCGGACCGGATTCTATATAGACTAACTCCGTTGGATTGATCTTATTATCGCCGTTATCATCAGCGCGCCAGATACACAAATCATCACCGGGTGCGCCGCATATAAGTTTGCAGTGTCTTATCAGCTCTGAAATCCTGAGCGTCGCATAGCGCACCTGCGTCTGCTTCTGGCTGGTATCGTCGCTCGCGTCATTTACCGTACCTAAGGCGTGAGCCAACGTGACCACTGCGGTCAAAATAACGCTTGTAACTACTAATGCTACCAGTAGCTCAACTAATGTAAATCCCTTACTACCAAAACCTGACGATGGACGTCGTAACTTTTTCATAGCTTCAAAGCGCTGCCTTTTACTCTTTGATTTAATGCTCACTTATGAGACGATTTATAACCACCATTTCGCCGCCGCTGTAATACACTCGGACCGTGGCCCAGATAAAATTCGGTGCGGCAAATGGCGCGCTCTGCGGCTCAATATAAACATATAAGCAGCTCGCGTCTCTGCTGAAATTAGCGTAATTTAAATCACTGAATACCACGCCGTTTGCATCCTTGACCTGTCCCTGTGTCTCTGTGTGACCGTTATACTGACCTACTACCTGGTCGAATGGTGTATTGACAATCTCCTCCATCAAATCGCCCGCCAGCTTGGCCGCCAGCGTCCGACGAGTGCCTTCGGCCCGTACCTTAGCCCCGGTTGTAAAGGGCAACAGCACCCCGGCCGCAGCAATACCAAGTACGACGGTTGCCACCATCGCCTCAGCTAAGGAAAACCCTTTGCGATTTTTATTTCTTGACTTCTTCATAGCCATTATCAAGAGATGCTGACCTGATTATCAGCGACTGCTTCAGCACGGCCAGCACGTTTATTAGCCTCACGGCCCCTGTAGACATCACTGGTTTTTCGGCCCATCGTGGTTGGTTAAACAATCTCCTTTACTTTTTACAGAGCCGCATATCTAGCGTTGTCGGCCTGGAAAAGACCGCTCTGGGTATCCAGCCTCCAGCCGGCCTTACCGGCCCCTGCCGGCTCGCCATCGAAGCGAACCGTCTTAAGACCGTTAAAGGGGTTCGTGGGAATCGCCTTAATGTACGGACCGTGCTGCCCGACCCTTGTTGTCATGGCCGTCTTAAAACTTACAACCGTATCAGTAGGAGGAAGTTCGCCTCGGTGTTCGGCCCGGTATAAATCAAGTTCAGCACGCATCCTCTCAAGCCCCTCGATGAGTTCGCAAACCTTTGCTTTCGGGTTCGCCTCAACAAACCGAGGCGCGACTATCCGCGCAACTAAACACGGTATAATAACCATCATTAAAAGCCCAACATACGAGATGCGATTCCTGTCCCTCATAACACCTCTTCCTATAACCTTCAAAGGGCTGACCGGCTTCGGCTATGCGCCTAAAACCGGTCAGCCCATTTATTCAATTATTTGCCGTCTTTACAATCCCGGCATAGCTTTCACGAACTTAGTATCCGGTATGCCAGTCAAGATCATCGAGCGGATTGGCCTTGTCATCGTTGGCCTGGAACAGTCCGGAATTGGTACCTCCAGTTGAGTCCACAAAGTGCCAGCCCGTGTCGCTAAGGCCCTGTCCACTTTTTGCTGTGCCGTCTACTGTACACGTATTCAAGTCGTTAAACGGATTGATGGGAAGTTCTCGCATGTAAGGGCCGTACCTGAATAACGGGTCAGTCCCGCCGCTTGTATCCACCACACCGGCTTGGTTGGTCAGGCTCGTCATCGCGTCTGTAAAATCAACGCCACCGCTACTGTTGGCCGCATCCCCCGGCAATTCATCGTTGTGGTGAATCTTGTACAGCTCAATCTGCGAACGCACCGACTGAAGGTCGCTCACCAGAGCTGATTCTTTGGCCTCCGTACTTGCACTGGTAAACTGCGGAATCACAATCGCCGCCAGTATACCAAGGATGACCACCACGATAAGAATTTCTACCAATGTAAACCCACTTTTCGCCTTCATCTTCTTACCCTTTCCTTTTCTTAATAATGTTTTTTTTCTTCCTCTAATTACAACCCATTTCTCAATTTAACTATCGTCCCAAATAAAACAGGACTTAACTGGGCATGTGCTTTTCTTCGGGTTGAAAATACCCCCATGAAAAAGAAAACTTCAAGGTTTCACTCAAACAGCTGATAACAATAAGACTACGTCCGGAAATCCTGCTTCTCTTCGCTCACTGGCGTCCCTGTTCTGATATCCAATAAAAATATAAAAAATAAACACTTAGATGCCAAATTTGAGGCCGGGAGAATATCGGATGTGGCCGAATTTTAGTGATTTTTGAACAGGCGGAAACCCGTTTATTTCATCTTCCCCCGCCGTCGGTGCAGGCAAGGCAACCTTACTTTAGATGTAAGGGAGCGTTTCGCATGTGTATCTCCCTTCTGCTTTCCCCGGCATGAAGTAGTTCTATACGGATGTAATCTGTTCCCTCCAGCGCCGATTCGATTTTATCGGCCCACTCAATCACTACCACCGACTCGCCCCCGCAGTAGTCGTCAAAGCCTATCATCTCAAATTCATCTGTCGAATTTAATCGGTAGGCGTCTATATGATAAATGTCTAATCGGCCTGTATACTCATTCACTATAACAAACGTCGGACTTGTAACGCGCTTACTATCTTCGGCCCCCGCCCCCGCCGCGATCCCTTTAATAATATGTGTCTTGCCGCTGCCCAATTCGCCGCAGACTCCAATGATTTCACCGCCTTTTAACTTTGACCCTATCTTTCGACCAAGCTCTATGGTCTCCTCCGGCGAATTCGAAACAATCCTGGAATCCATATGCAGTCACCAATAATAAATTCCAACCGTGAATTACTTCAGGTGGTCATATCCTTCGGCTTTCAAATCAAGGACCTGGCCTTCGGTCATTTCTATCTCCATCTTGCCGCTGTCCGTTATTTTGCCGATTTGCCTAATCTGTATCGGCCCGTCCCACTCCCTCAACAATCTTTCGCAATCTTTCTCAGAAAGCGTAAAAAGCAGTTCGAAGTCTTCACCGTCATTTAGCGCTGAGCCTAATGAGTCCTCACTTTCCTTAGCTTCGTCTGATATTGGAATTTGCTCCGCATTAATAATCGCCCCAACCTTACTGGCCCGGCAGATTCGACCCAGGTCACTGCTGAGTCCATCGCTTATATCAATCATCGAATTTACCATTGCTTTCTGTGCGATATCTATCGCCTCTCTAACTCTCGGCTCAAATTCCAGATGCCTGCCGAGCCGCGAACCACCCAATGAGCCTGTGACACAGATAGCATCACCTACTTTAGCGCCCGACCGTCTTAAAGGCTTGTTGCCCGCCGCCTTACTGAGCATCGCCACGCTTATCGCGAACGGCTCTGCCCCCTGCCAGCTCGTAATGTCACCGCCCACGAGCTTGCAGTTAAACTTATCACCTGCTAAAGTAATCCCCGCATGCAGTTGCTTCAGTTCCTCATTACCAAACCCCTTCGGCAGGGCAACCGATACGACCGCGGCAACAGGCACCGTTGCCATGGCTGCGCAGTCGCTAAGGCTCACCGCCATGGCTTTATACCCGACTTGTTCCAGGTTGACTTTGCCAAGTTCAAAGTGCACTCCATCCAGCAGCATATCGGTGGTAACGAAAACACTTGTGCCCTCACCCCATTGTATCTCTGCCATGTCGTCTCCGATGCCGATGGGAAATTCTGCTGCGGATAATTTGCTCTGGCGCTCAAACCATGCGACTATTTCATCTTCACTCGCACTCATCGCTTTGCCAGCTGCTTCTCCCAGTATTCAATCTGCTCGGTTGCCTGCCTCGGCCCCGGAGCACCTTCAGTTGCATATTTGCTCACAACGTTTGCCGCACCGAGATGTTCGTATACGTCGGCCTCAATCACCGTCGAATACTTCTTCAGTTCCTCAAGACCAAGCTCTGCTAACTTCTTGTTCTCTTTCTCACAACAGGCAACCAGACAACCTACAATGCCGTGCGCTTCACGGAAAGCTACTCCCCTGCCGACTAAATACTCAGCAAGGCTGGTAGCATCCAAAAAGCCCTCATCTAACCCGGCCGATATCTTTTTTATGTCAAATTTCGTATGGCTTACTATCGCTCGCGTCATATCCAGCGACGGACCGACAGTATCGCTCGCAGCAAAAATATGAACCTTATCTTCCTGCAGGTCGCGATTATAACCGGATGGCTGACCCTTCAGAATCGTCAGCATTGCCATCAATGACCCGTAAACAACACCCGCCTTTGCCCGAATAAGTTCTAAAACATCGGGGTTGCGCTTCTGCGGCATCATACTCGAAGATGTGCAGAAACTGTCGTCAATCCGGACAAAACCGAATTCACTTGAACAGTAAATTATCCAGTCCTCGGCCAGTCGCGAAAGATGCGTCGCAATAAGCGCACAGTCGAAAATAAATTCCGCGCAAAAGTCCCTGTCGCTGACCGAATCGATGCTGTTATAGCTGATATCGGAAAAACCTAACTGCTCCGCCGTGCTTTTTCTGCCTAATGGCAAAGTCGAACCTGCCAGCGCGCCACTGCCTAAGGGCGATATATTAAGCAGTTTCCGGCAGTTCTTCAACCGGATAAAATCCCGCTCGAACTGTTCTACGAAAGTCAGCAGATAAGATGCGATAACTATCGGCTGAGCGCGCTGCAGATGTGTGTAACCCGGCATAACCTCTTGAGTGTATTTGCCCGCCAGCTTGACAAACGCCTTCTGAAGCAGTGTTATCTTTGCCTGAAGTATCTCTATCTCATCTCGCATCCATAGCCGAATATCCGTCGCGACCTGGTCGTTCCGGCTTCTGCCGGTATGAAGTTTCTTGCCTGTCTCGCCTATTTTCGATACAAGCGCCGATTCGATGGCCATGTGAATATCTTCATTTCTCTTGTCGAACTTAAACCGCCCTTCTTTGATTTCCTCCTCAATCTCCAAAAGGCCGCCTTTGATTTCCTTAAACTCTTCCTTGCTAATCAGCTTCTGCTCCGACAGCATCTGCGCATGAGCAATCGAGCCGACAATGTCGTATTTATAAAGCCGTCGGTCTATCGATAGCGACTCTACAAATTCAACCGACAATTCGTCCGGCTCACCACACAATCGCTGCTCCCAGCTTTTTTTATGCTCGCTCATCTTATCGACTCCGGAAATAAACTCACCTTTACCGCAAATAATAAGTTCGGCGCTTCACGATGTCAACCCTCTTACTCGTTCAAATCCTCCATCGAGTTAAACTCTCCACGCGCGCCGTAGGACCTCAATCCAAAGGAATGTTTACCACGCTCATATCATCAAGCTCCAATACAACCACCGCCGATGTCCCGGGGTTAATCACCAATGTCTCGCCTACCTTGCGGATAAATTGCTTGTGCGTATGCCCGTAAACGACCAGATCGAAGCTATCGCCCTGCGCAACCTTGCCCAGTGTGCTCGGCTTGTGGGTCATAAAAACACACCTGCCGCCAATCTCACCGCGGTAAACATGCTCGTGAATTTCGCCTCCGAAATCATTAACGTAACTTGTAAGCATAGACTTCTCACGGTCACAATTCCCGAAGACACCTATAAATTTTGCCCCCTTGACTTCCACAAATGCCTTCGCTGTGCTTGCTGAGACCATATCGCCGGCATGCAGAATATATCCGACCTTCTGCTCGCAGAATATCGCTGCCGCCCTGGCCACATCGTCCTGCCGGTCATGAGTGTCGCTTATAATACCAACTTTCATATTTTCGAATCACCGTAAGAAATTGCTTCTACCTGACCCGTTGTTTGTCGTCGGCGACTTTGACAGTTACTTATGCACCCGGATTGGCCGCCTTGTAATCTTCACTGAACCCATCCATCAAATACCCAACCGTCTCCCGCACCGACTTCACAAGGGTCCTTGACGGGCAATACCCTAATCTCCCCTTGTTCCATGTAATACTCATAATGCGAATCTGCCTGTCTCTGACCAAAGTAACCTGCTGTAAAAGACCCACCTCGGCACGATAAACATACTCTGGTGTGCGCTCTATCTTAAAAGCGCTGATATTCACATACACAACCGGACTGCCGGCCAGTCTCGCCGCATCCTCTTGCGATGCAACTCTAATGCCTAACTCCTTTAGCCTCTTCTCAAGTTCAGTTCGTATCCGCTCGCTTCTCAAGCCGGCTTTTTTTGTCTCCTCCGTCAGACCCTGCACAAAAATACTCACCGCCTCTATCTCAGCTAATGACCACTGCTTCTCACTGAGTTGCCCAAAGGCCTTCACCCCCCACACGCCCGCCAGACACACTACTGCCGCTACCGCCGCAATCCAGTACCTTTTTCGTCCCATCACTTTCTCCTGACATTTTTACTTTTTACTTTTTCATTTTCAAGGCTATTATAACCGTAGAGTTCCATGGATGCTATTCTATACATAATTGCTGGACCACTCTTTCTAATATCCGTCGCTGGATACATCTTTGTGAAGGTCCGCCTCCGCCCCACGGATCCTGACCTTGATGACTATTACCACGAATTAGAGGACCAGCACCCGGAGTACGCAGCATATCTGAAATGGTCAAAACTCACCTTTACCGCCGTCATCATAAGCATGCTCCTGCTGCTAATCGCAGTAGTTATTTGACCTCGCCTGCAGCCTGCGGTTCGAGACCGGCTCTTTTGCTTCCGGCTGCGTCCTTACTTATTATGATATCTTTATTCTTGCCCCTGCTTTGAGCTGTAATTTGTCATTAGCATTTCCATTTTTCAAACTAATCTCTAACGTTCCGCTCGAGCCCTCTATCAGAAATAATCCCCCTTCTTTTGCCGCAGCATAGTTCGAGTAGTATGCCATCTCACTTTTCTGCCCCCCTGCTTCCACGAAATACCTGTCCTTATCCTGTTTTGTCAGATTCGTTATGACATTTCCGAACACATCGATTCGAACAACTATCCCTTCTCTGCTTTCTTTGTAAAGCTCCAGCTTTTTGATTTCCTGTATTTTTTCGCCTATGGCCTCAAAATTGCCTGTCTCAATGTTCGCCGCCGCTTTCGCAAATACGTCCCTCCCATGAAATGTTTGGCTGGCGTCCTCAGGGATAGCTATCTCCCTTATATCAATTATTTCCTGCTCGGATATCGCTTCCCAGAACAGTCCATTGTCCGGCCCAACAAAAAAGTATTTGTCCGTCCTTACCGCTATCGCCTTTCTTCCTGTTCCCACACTGGGGTCAACCACACAGCAAAATATCGTCCCCTTCGGAAAGTACTTGTAATTGTTCTTAAGCACCCACGAAGCCTCGACTATGCTCTGCGCGCCGATACTGTGACATAAATCAACCATCTTCGCATCCGCCGCTATACTGTAAATCACCCCCTTCATCACCCCAACGTACTCACTCTGCCCAAAGTCCGTCAGCAAAACTATCATACCAGCCTCGCAACTCTATGCTCAATCAACAATAGCCTGATAAGTCAGGACCTTGAACTCCTCTGTAAATCTGCCTGTATAGGGTAAAACCTGCGTCATCAGAATTCCTATCAACTCTTCCCTCGGGTCAATCCAGAAACCAGTACTCGCTGCACCGCCCCAGCTGTACGCCCCTGCCGACCCAATGGAGCCTGATTTGGCTACATCCATAAGCACTCCGAAACCCAGACCAAACCCGCTTCCTCCTCCCGGCCCGGAAGAAAGCAGTTTAAAATCCAGATGGTTCATCGTCATCAACTCAACTGTCTTTCGCCCCAACAGCCGCACGCCATCCAGTTCACCCCCATTGAGCATCATCTGGCAGAAACGCACGTAATCCGACGTCGTGCTCACCAGGCCTCCGCCGCCCGACAAAAACTTCGGCGATTTCGAGAACCTGCCCCAGTACTCTTCATCAGCAACTGGCCCAAGTGCACCGGCCTCCTCTGCTTTGTAAAGAGCTGACAGGCGACTCATTTTCTCCGCCGGCACATAAAAGCCTGTGTCCTTCATCCCCAATGGCCCGAACAGCCTTTCTTCCAAAAAGACATCAAACCGTTTGCCCGAAATCACTTCAACTAAATAGCCAAGCACATCTGTCGATATACTGTACCGCCATCTGCTCCCCGGCTCATCCGCCAGTGGCAGCTTAACCAATCTCTCAGTCTTCTCCGCAAGTGTCTCATCCCATTTTAGCATCTTTTCTTCCTGGTACATCTCATCCACAACCGTATCTTTGCCCAGCCCGTAAGCTAACCCAGATGTATGCGTCAGCAGGTTGCGTATCGTTATCTGGCGCTTTGCGTCAGTTAGTTCAACGCCCGCTTCCGTCTTTTTTACAAAGACCTTCATCTCCTTAAACTCGGGTATAAACTTCGAAACAGCGTCATCTAACTGAAAATGCCCTTCCTCCTAAAGCATCATCACCGCCGCACTTGTGATAGGCTTGCTCATCGAGTAAATTCGAAATATCGTATCCGGCTGCATCGCTTTGTTTGCTTCAATATCGTGCATTCCAAAACTATCGAAGTGAGCCACCTTGCCCCGCCTCGCAACCATCGTAACAAAACCAGCAGCCTTTTTCTCAGCCACATAACCTTCCACCGCCTTATTTATCCGCTCCAGCCGCTCCGATGACAGTCCCACCTCTTCGGGCGATGTCGTCGCAAGACCCGCCACCTGAACTGCCGGCGTCGGCCCGGCACTCGGCTGACAAGATGCCAACAATACTGCCAACGCCAAAACGGTAAACTTACTCAATCGATACATCCTATTCTCCTAAACAACTGCTATTATTCTTAACCAACGAATACTTTACGTGGCCCAATTATCATTCATCCCCAATCAATAATCAATCCAAAAACGTACACGCAGTGTCGTTCACCGAAAAACCGAACCCACCCCATCGAAAAGACTCAATACCCACCAGCCTGAGCCACCGGTCACCGCCCCGACGCCATAGGGGTTTTGCCTATATAGAAAATAGCGGTTGGTCTTATAGTAAAAACAGGCCCACCCCCGATTGACTGAAATCGCAAAATATATCAATATATTTATTGCTAAATCAAAGACCTGTTTACCAACAATTAAGTTGAAGGGTCGCCAAAATGCAACACACACCTACATCAATTTGCTCACGACTGAAATCCTCAAACAACAAACGCCTTGGCCACAGCCCTCGCTCCCCGCCCCTCCGTTTTTGTTGATGGCTGTTGGGCTTTCCTTATTGTTGTCCTTCTGGGAGTTGTACTTATGGTCGAAGTAATCACGGGAATTGATGAGAAAACAGGAGAACCTATAATCGAACGATCCCCTGTCTTACCGGGCTTCTCGTACCACAATGGCTACACTTTGTCTGGCCAGGACCTCGGCGACAAAGGAGTGAAGATAAGTCTCCTGCGCGAGAACGAAGACGAAAGGGCAATCATACTGCCACCTGATAAAGCCAGAGAATTTGGCAAATGGCTCTCAAAAACTATCAGCGAGCAAAGAAGCAACCTGCCCAGAGAGTTGCCCGGCATCTTGAAAAGATTGTCCCGCCAGCGGGGCACACGCCTGACACTCAGACAGGGCGATAAGGCAAAGATACAGCAGGCACTGTACGCACTGAAAGCCTAACCAGAAAACAACGGTACGTTACTTACTGCTACAGCCTCTGGAATCCCGAAGATTGCTGAGCAAGTAGACCGGCACCCCGGCCAGAAGAATTGCACATGAAATGGCTGCATCGCGCAGGTTGTAAACCAGCGCACTGTATATCAGGAACACGCAGCAGGCGCTGAATATAATCGTTGTCAATGGATAGCCAGTCACCCTATAGGGGCGTTCGGTATGCGGTTCCTTCCGACGCAAGATAATGACAGACATGCTCGTTGCGAGGTAGAACGAATACACCGCGGCAGCCGTGTACAAAATTGTACGCCGAAAGGACCCGAGAATCACAATCATCGCCAGCGCAATGACCCCTTGAACCACAAGTGCCCACACCGGAGTTCCCCTTCGCTGGTCCCACCTGCCCAACACCCGGAATAACCTGTGTTCAGCGCCAACCGCATACGAAATGCGGGAACCCGTAAATATCAGGCCATTGACCGCTCCCAGTGTGGAGACACATATCAAAGCGGAAATTATTCGCCCCCCAAATCGCGGAAAGACGACTTCGAGCATATCAGAAGCAACTGCCTCGGAGCTTGCCATTCCTGAGTGGCCAAGGCCGCGCAAAAATGCCGCGTTTGCCAGAAGATAAAGGACGGTCACCACAGCCATCCCGGCCAACACCGACCGCAGGATATTACGCCTTGGATTCTTTACCTCCGCTGCCACGTATGCTACTTCATTCCAGCCGCCGAACGTAAACAGTATAAGGATTAAAGCGACACTGACCGGCAGCGACTCTGACACTTCTGCTCTCGTATCGGTTGGTGAACCGGCCGGTCCTGCCAGCGCCACGACTAATATTGCCGCGAGCCCCAATACTTTGACTACGGTCAGAATATTCTGAGTCCATTTGCCCTCGCGAACTCCTAAAATGTTAAGTGCCGTAAAGATAACAACAGCCGCACCGGCGTAAATCACTTCAGTATACTGGCCCCCTGACTCGCCGATCAAAACGGGCCCAAACAGCGCCCCAGCATACCGGGCAAATACAAAGGCCAGCAGCGCAATGTCACCCGGCCGAGCTATGACCAACTGCACCCAGCCGAACAAGAAGCCTGCCCACCGGCCATAGGCACGGCTAAGATACACGTAGTCCCCTCCTTCGTAAGGATATGCCGTCGCAAGTTCGGCATAGCAAAGTGCGCCCGCCAGTGACAACAGGCCTCCGACCGCCCAAACCCCAAGCACACCCCACCAGCCGCTCACGCTGCTCGCTACCGCCGGTGCCGTCTCGTAAATACCTGCACCAATGATAATCCCCACGACGATGCACGTTGAGTCAAACAAAGAGAGTTCTTTTTTCACGGTACGGCACATAAGCTGGTTCCAGTAAATCCCACGCCCCAACGTAACCAAAACTGCCCGCCTGTTTCCTGCTGCCTCGTCAGCGTTTTTTAACGGTCACACCCATTCCCGCATCATCCATGTGCACGAAAATCGTCTCCAGCTTCGGGTCTTTTGTAACGGCTTCAATGTATCTCGGGTCCGGCTCCGGCCGGCTCATATTATGGGCCAGAATCAGTCCACCCGGACGGACCAGTGGCAGCAGTTTCTCCAGGTAATCCACGTATCCGCTCTTGTCCGCGTCCAAAAAAACAATGTCGACCGGGCCTTTCACTTTCGTCACCTGCTCATGCGCATCACCTTCGACCAGTGTCACCATATCTTCCACACCAGCGCGCTTGAAGTTCTTTCTTGCCAGTGCCGCTCGCTCCGGATCTATTTCGTGGGTTATCAGTTTACCTCCCGTCGCCTGCAGCCCCAGGCAAAGCCAGATTCCCGAATACCCGTTCGACGTTCCGACCTCGACCACACGCTTGGCGCCGACCGCCTCCGCAAGCACCCGCAGCAGCCGCCCGTCCTCCAAGGGAACATTATACATACCGCTCCGCTGACTCTCCATATCCTCAAGAACACCCAGAATTCTCTTCTCATCCCTCTTGGGTATCTTTGGACTTTCCACAGATGACGCCGCAGGCCGTCTGGCTGGCCGCTTGTCTTCACTGGCTCTCTCACTGCGGTCCGCTCTGCCCCTCTCTCTCCGGAATTGTTGCCTCCTCTCTTTCATGTCCTCAAGCAACTGGCCCATCTTATCTCTGTCGTTTTGCTCATAAGCCTCGGTAAGTTCCTCAAACCACCTGCCAAACCTCTCTCGACCGGCGGTTCGGTCTTGGGGCCTGCGCCGCATATCCTCCTTGCGCTCAGCTACTTCCTCTTTGGGCTTTGCACTCTTTTCAGCGGCAAAGGCATACCCGACTCCTGCCAGCATAACCATAACCAAAAATAAGTATCTTTTCATTTTCTTGTCTCCTTAATAGTCCTTAAACCTGCACATCCAATGGCGCGGCTCGTCCCAAGCCACCGGCGGGTCCGCGTCCAGAGGATAATTCCGATGCCACATCAGCTTCCACAGCTCTTTCAGCCCTATCTTCCGCGCAGAGTAATCCATAAAAAGCCCGCCCACGTACCCATCGTGCCGATTTAGGCAGAAGTGCTGCATGTCATTAAACGTAATGTACTCCACCTGTCCCGAAAACTCCGGCACAGAATCTGTTTGCTCCGACCACCCCTCCGGCCAGTATGCGTCTGCCATCAGCGGTATATATCCGGCCCTTTTCACATGCGATGTCCGCCAGTTGTACCTGGGCCTGTAGTCAAACTCTGTCCCCGCCGGCACATTCGTGACCCACGCATTTATTCCGTAGCTGCCGTAAATCTCTTTAAACCACCTCTCAAACCACTGTGGTCCCCAGGTTGCAAACGTGGCGTCACCACCAACCAGTATGCTTGTCTCTCCCTTATTCGCCATTGGACAGCACAATAGCTCAGTGGCGTCGCCATAATATGGCTTCAGCACGTAGAACCATGGCGCAATACCACGCCCCGGCTGAAAAGAACCGTCGTGATCGTCCGTATACATCATAAAGTAGGACCCCCACTGCTTCACGTTCGATTGGCATAGAACTACCTTCGCCTGGCTCCTCACATGGCGAAGCGCTGGCATCAATATCGACATCAGTAACGCTAAAATCGCGATTACTACCAACAGCTCTACTAATGTAAAACCTTTCCTGCTCACCACTTTCACTCAACTGTCTTCATCGTTAGCGAAGCCATCCCCCACTCCCTGATTTTACAGTCTAATCTTAAACTCTTCCACACCAAATCTTTTTCCGGACCGCCGACCGGCAAAACCGCCTGAGATGCCGGGGGCTTCAAAACAATCAAAAAAGTCTTGACTGTGCTGAGAATTGGCGATATTATGTCATCACGCTGGCATTACCTGAACCGCTTATCTAAGGGATGTCAAATGGCTTGTGTTATTGTTACGAATGGCACCAAAAAAGGGGACTTCTACCGCCTTGGTCAGCGGACCAATGTCATTGGCCGCGATGAGACCCTCCCCATTCAAATCCTCGACAAGCACGTCTCCAGAAAGCACATGGAGCTGCGCTTCGACAAAGACCACTGGTGTTACTCCGTCCTCGATATGAGCAGCAAACACGGCGTGCTAATCAACGGCATAAGAATCGACAAGGAAACCTTCCTGAACGATGATGACTGCATCACCATAGGCGACACCACTCTGCTCTTTACCCTAAAGGACTTCTTCAACCGCCAAAGTGCTCTCGCGCACGCCAAAAAAATCGGCCAGCGCCTCCGCCCCACCGCCATCGACTAATAACCTAACGGCCTACCCCCGTACATAGCAGACCGGGGGTTACTCCCTGCGTCCGGCGCAAACACTATTCTTGCCGTGCATAAAGACTGGTAAAATGTACACCGGTATACCCGTTAAGGTATTACTTTAATGGTATCGGAACCCACAATCGACGTCCCGTCTGTTAGCTTGCCAGTCAATGTCACTTCTACCGCCGGACCCGGGGCAAGAAGTGCCTGTACCTCAGCACGGTCAAATTTCATTGTCACTTTCTGCGACCGTCCATTACCTTGTACCCTCGACACACCAACCGCATCTAAAAGAAGCAAACTTGAAGTATCAACATCGGCACCTGTATAACCTGCCGGCAGCCATAAGTGACACGTAACCCACCTTCCTCTGCTTCGCAGATTAAGCGATTGCGGCGTGAACTTGAACTTCACCGGTAAAGGAATTGTCGCTGAACAGATCTCCCAGTCATTGCCGTCCCAGCACTGCCAAATGATAAGCGCATCCGAAAGCTGCGGAGAGATATCATTGTGGTCATTGTCAGTTAATTGCTGCACCAAAATACCATCAAAATAGAAAATCTCCCAGTCGCTACCGTTCGGGTCCCATCCCTGCCACACGGCCATCACACCGTCAATCTGCGGGTTGACATCGTCCGAGTTGTTGTCGGTCAAACGCATAACATCGTTACCGTCGTAGAAGTATATCTCCCAGTCTCCTGCGTTCGGGTCTTCTCCCTGCCATATAGCATACGGCCCGGAGACCTGCGGCTTTATATCATCCGTGTCGTTGTCCGTCAGCTGTTTAAAAAGCAGACCGTTGGAGTCTGCCTGAACGACCGCACACGCCATAAAAAGGACTACCAAAAAACTCGTCATCCTTACACACCTTGAAATTTCCATGGATATTTTCTCCTTTCTGAACCTACTAACAAACCGTCGAACCGCCCACTGCGGCTGACCTCTTAATACACTAAGTATAACAAATTTACGCGAACGTCCCAAGCCCTATGTCCGATAAAATCCTGATTTATCTTTCCATAACTACAGCCGACAACCCTCACATGATAACTTTTGGCCTTACAAAAAAAAATCAGGCCCTACCCTGATTTTTCCATAGGGCAATCCCCTATGCCCTGACCAACATTACCTCAGGGGACACGGGTTGCTTACCGATTTCTGGCCAAGTCCCCCCAGCCATATCACGTTTGCGATAGACCGGTCAGCTACATTCACAACACCATCGCAGTTCACATCACAGTCCCGTAGCGTATAAGGCCCGGCCGAACCCGCCACCCAGAATACATTCGCTATCGAACGGTCCGCAACATTTATCACCCCGTCATTATTGACATCACCTAAAAGTGCTATCCCGAACTCACCCTCCGCTTGCCCCGTATTGCCGTAATCATCTCCCGTAATGGTTACCCTGACCGTAAATGTTTGCCCCGAGTCGGATAAA
>Ga0114922_10000116_pt1 | contig 70465 bp, 69 predicted proteins | sample AartaG_FD_100975 | JGI IMG/M metagenome (GOLD analysis project Ga0114922, IMG submission 100975) | Deep subsurface microbial communities from Aarhus Bay to uncover new lineages of life (NeLLi) - Aarhus_00045 metaG | ecosystem: Environmental > Aquatic > Marine > Oceanic > Sediment | place...
ATTTCAAAAAAAGTCGTTTCTTTACCGTCAAGTTGTATTTTCGATTTAATGCGGTTAAACCAAGAATTGTGCAGTTCTGCTACCGTTTGTTCTTTTCCACTAATATGTTTCAAAAGTTCTTTTGGTAATTGAGCTTTTGATTTCGTTTGAATTCTTTGTTGTTTTATTTCGTCCCTCCGCATTCTTCGCCGTTTCAATTTTTCTTTCTTTTGCATAGTTTCGATTATGGCAGACCTCATCGCGTCAAATAGTTCATCTTTAGTGGAAATCAGCATTTTTGGCTGAATTGGTTGCGGTAATGTCTTTGGAATTGTTCGAGAATGTTTTTCCCGGAATTTCTCTAATTCTTCTTTTTTTTGAATTTGCTCTTCTTCTCTTATAATACTCGAAATTTTATAATGATGAAGTACTGCTGATGTTTTTAGAGCAATACCTGAAATCTTATAATTGATTAAATCTTCGTGTAGCATATTATCGAAAAATTTATCTACCAACGATGCTAAATCATAGAACGCAACATTTGATTCTTTTGCGATTTCGCTATCTAATAACGAATTATAGGGGGGTTTTTGCCAAAATTTCAAATCAAATGTTTGTTTATGAATAAGTGCAGGATCTTCTTCTTCGCCAGCAATTAATTCTTCTTCAACAATTTCTTCCACATCTTCCTGTTCCTGGGTTCTATCGACAAATTCTGGATGAGAAGTTACCTCGGTTAAAAACTTTACAATATCGTTCTTTTTAGACTTAGAAGGAATTTTAATCTTATTTTTGCTCGCAAATTCTCTTAATTGCTTAACACTCCATTCCGTGAAGGCATAATTCTTTTCTGAGTCATTATTTTCAGGAATAATATTTCACCTAAAACTTTTAATTGTTAATTTTAATTTTCTTCTACATTTGTGGGCACATCTGGAAGTTCAAGTAACCTCTTGGCTTCTTCTTCCAAATCTACACTAAAAATATCGGTTATTCCACTTTGTTGCATGGAAACGCCATAAATTCGATCAGCATTTACAATATTTTCCTCTCTATGACTGATTACCATAAATTGTGCTTGGCGCGCAAATTCCTTTATAACCACACTAACTCTATGCACATTTGGACCGTCTAAAGCGGCATCAATCTCATCCATGATGTAAAATGGAGCAGGATAAAATTCTTGAACGGCAAATATAAAAGATAACGCAACCAAAGTTTTTTCACCCCCACTAAGGATCTCCAAACTAGAGATACGTTTTCCACGAGGTCGAGCTTCAATAGTAACTCCTCCCTCAAACGGCTTATCTGGCCGATCAAGAATCATTTTAGCCGATCCCCCTGGCGAGAGCTTCTGGAAAATGCGAGAAAACTCTCGGTTTATCTCGTGGTATGCTTTCATGAAGGTTCTAGTTTTCTCCAATTCAATCTTATCAATTGCATCAAGTATAGATTTCCTCTCGCGTTGAATCGTCTGTCTCCTCATATCAATTTCGTCGAATCGCTCTTTTACAGTATCATATTGTGTAATTGCCTTTAAATTAACGGGTTCTATAGCTTTTTTCTTGTTATTGGCAGTTGAAATATCAGATTGCAAACCAGTTTCAGATAAATCGTCAGTAACTGGGGGTAATGAGCCATAATCTTTAGATCGTTGATATAACGTTTCAATTTGATCCGTGGTGATAATTTTTTTAGATTCGTAATTATTCAATTTAGAGCGTTCCATAGAGTGGTCTGATTTAAGTTCATTCAATTGATTCTGATAATTTTTTTGCTTTTTCCAAGATATATCCTTTCCTTGAATTTCTTTGTTTATCTCTTCTTGCTTGAGGCTCTTTTTATCGTTTTCTTGGTTTAAGTCGTCTTTAACCTTTTCAATTTCTTTTAATATGGAATCAACTTGTTTTTCGGCATCTTTAATATCTTCGTGTAGGGATATGATTTTTTGTTCTCTTTCCTTATTTTTATTTAATTCGTTTAATTTAGCTTGAGATTTGTGAAGATCTTTATTTAATTTATTTAATTTTTTCTGAGCTCTCTTCTGGGCGTCTAACTCTTTGTTTTTATCTTCGTGCATTGAATTTATTATTTGTTGTACCTCGTCAACTTTCTTTTGTACTCCGTCTACCTGAGAGTTAAGCCCTTCTGTCTCTTGATTACAAATTGTAATGCTTTTGCTTGCTTCAACATTTTCCTTAGATAAATCTTCAATTGAATTTATAATCATCATTACATTTTCAAGGCCCCTTAACTTATCCATAGTCGTTTCTAAATTCTTGTTCTGTTCATCAATTTGTGTTCTTAGCTTTTCAGTACTTTCCCAAAAGTTGTCTTTTTCAGAAAGATGGGCTTCTATTTTTAAAATTATTAGGTCTTGCTCTAGCTTTAGATTCTTTATATTTTCTTCAGTGTTGATTATAACATTTTTCTTCTCTTCTATATTACTATTTAATTCTTTTATATTATTTTCAATTTCAATAATATTGTCGTAAAACGATTGAATACCTTGTAATTCTTGTAGTTTCTTTTGCAGCCCATCTAACTCTATTTGTTTGCCTTCAATATTTTTTTTAATTATTGAAATATCGTCCCAATACAAGTTTTTTAACTGCTTTAAATTTTTAATCTCAGCCTCAAAATTTTCCTTTTGCTTCTCTTCTATCACCAAGTTCCTCTGCTCAATTTCATCCCCAGATTTCTTAATTTTTTCATTAATTTCGCTAATTCTTTTATTAACATCTTCTAGTCTTTTATTACAAGCAGAAAGATCTGCTGAGTCATGGTTGTTCTGAGCGTTAATCACGCTTAATTTTTTGTCAATAGTATTTAAATCGTTATTTTGAGAATTAAAATTTTCAGTGATTTCTTCGAGTTGTTTATATAAATCTTGGCTTTTCGACATAGTTAACTTTCTTAAAGAAAGATATACATTTTCAAGGATCTCCATTAAATCTTGTACAAAGCTATCAAAGGTTGAGGTAGATTCTTGTATCTCCACATCTGCTGATTCTTTTACCTTATCTATTAATTGATCTATGGTAGAATCTATGTTTTCCGTGAAGAGTCCTAAAGTTTGAAGGATAGATTTAAGCGTTTCAGACATTTCAGAAGTATCAGATCTCTCTTCAGCTTCAGAGCTAACTCCTTCAATAGTTTTCATAATATCAACAATATCTAAAACAAATTGTTTAAAATTCATCCCGCTGGTTTCGATAGCTTCTGCGTTTGATTGTTGAATGTTACCCTTTATTGATTCAACGGAAATATTGATGTTTTGAGTTAACATATTTAAAATCTGAAGGATTCCTGTAATATCTTCTGTGTTTCTTTCGAATTCTTTTTCTGTACTTTCAATCTTCACCAATAATTTATCTTTTTCGGTTGAGAGTTCCCCCAGTCGCCTTTGAATATTTTCTTTTTTCTTATTCAAATTTTGTGATTCTTTGTCTGTTTTAGTAAGGTTATCAATTAAAGTGGATGATTTTAAATCCAAATCACGCTTTTCGCGTTCAAGATTTGTAAGTTCTTTTTTAATTAGTTTTAATCTAGTATTGATATTTTCAATCCTAGTTTTGTTATCATAGATTTCATTTACGATAGAATCTTGCTTCATTAACAATAATTCTAAATTTTGTTCATTTTTTCTGTAAGTAGAATCTTCTTCTTTAGCTTGTCTTCTAAACTCGTTAACATCTTTAAGCAAAGTATCTCTTTTTTTCAACAATTCTTTTAAAACTTCTTCTGTATCTTTTCCTTTACTAAGGTCTTTAATTTTATTTTCAGTAGCAACTTTCCTCAATTTTAATTTCTCAATACGGTCACTATTCATTTTAATTTCTGTATTCAATGAGGATAGCATAGAGTTGAAATCGGCTATTTTCGAATTTAATTGGGCCTTTTCATCTCGTAGTTCATTTATACCTTTTTCTAATTCTTTTTGGTTATCGTTTTCCTTAGAAATTTTAACATTTAAGTTAGCTACTTCTTTTCTTATAATTTCCGCTTCCTTTTTTGTGTTTTTTATCGCTTCCTCTACGCTTTCAGAATCTCCTTTCAATTTATTAAGCTCTGCTTCTAACTTTATTTTCTTCTCTTCATTTTTTTTAATGTTTTCTTTTAGAAACTTTAATTTGGCTTTAGTTGAGGAAATACTCTGCTTAATCGTTGAAATTTCTCGATTAAGTGTCGATTTTGTATTGTTATTATTCTTGATTTTAGCGTCAATTTCTGCTTGTTTTTGTTGTTTACTTTCGATTTCGCCTTTAGCCTCTTCAATCAAGTTATCTGTTTCCGTTATTACCTTTGATTCTGACTCTATTAAAGAATCGTAAGTCTGACCCTCTTCAAGTTCCATTTGTAAATTTTCTAATGTTTTTATCTCTTGAGTTAGTTTTTCTATTGATTTTTTAAAATTTTTTAAAGAAGTTTGATTCGAAGATTGTTGGGTTTTTAATAGAGTAATATTTTCGGTAATGACTTCTCTTTCTTTTTCTTTCTCAGATATAGTTTTTTGTATGTTTTCCATAACTAGGGATTCTTGTTGTAGCAATTCTTCTTGTCTTGTTAATTTTTCCTGCAATTCTTCAATAATAGAATTAGATTCCTCTATTTTAACATCCAATTCATCCTCTTCTTTCCTCAATTTTGAAATCTTTAAAGCGATCAATTGAGCATTGTAATACGAAACCTTTTCATCTAGTTCCTTCCAAGCTAAAGCATCGTTTTTTTCTTTTTCAACCTTTTTAAGTTGAGAAGACACTTCTTTAAAAATTGCTTCAAATTGTCCTAAATCGCGCTCGGCTTTTTCTAACTCTTTCATCGTTGCGTCCTTCATTTCGTCGTACTTTTGAAGGCCAATTAGATTTTCAATGAATAGTCTACGACCCTCTTCGTTCATATGGGTCAATTCCACGATTTTTCCTTGCAAAACAAATTGATTGCTGCCATCAGGATCTACATTAGCTACAGCTAAAGCGTTAAGAATTTGTTGACGGGTAGTTTTTTTCCCATTCATTTTATAGCCGCCACCGCCACCTCTTTGTATAGTTCGACTAATTTCAAAAGTATCAGTTCCGCCTGGAAATATATTTTCGGAATTATCAAAATATAGAGACACTGTGGCTCTATTTGAAGGGTTTTTACCTCGAGAACCAGCAAAAATTAAATCTTCAAGACTTTTGGCCCTCATAGTTTTCTTGCTTAATCTACCTAAAGCAAAAGTTAATGCGTCAATAATATTGGATTTGCCGGCCCCATTAGGCCCTACGATGCATGTAAACCCTGAAGAGAGCCTTATAGTTACAGTACGATCTCCGAAGGATTTAAATCCTGTCATCGAAATTTTTTTAATATAAGTCAAATTAAAACTGCCATTTCTTTATATTTTTTTTAAAATTAAAGAATACATTCATATATTTATATACTAATACTCAGTATTTAAAAAAATAAGGTTGTGGTTTTTTATTTTGCTAAAATCTATAGTTAAGAGCATAATTGATATTAAAAAAGAAAATTCTGTTTATTAAAAATTGCGTCTAAGATGCTTTTTAATTGCCGTGGATTTATCACCATGAAATAAAAATTGTAGTTTAAGATGTTGTCGGAAAAATTTCTATAATCGTTTAGGTTATTTTTTTTTGAGGCGTTTAAAATTCCAATGTTTCTAAGTGTCGTAATTAAATTTTTAAATTCTTCCATATCTTTTTCGTAATCAATTGATTCACACGAAACAAAATATAGTTCTTTTAATTCCTTTATAGTTATGTAAAGATTTGAGCTTTTTGAGAAATGATTCGAGAGATTATCTAAAAAGATTATTGTTAGTAATTCTGCTTCAGAAATATAAGAAAGCATGCTAAACTCGTCTGTAGCTTGAAGTGAATCGAACTGATTTCGAAGGATTTCAGAGATTTCTAGATTGTTTAAACTAACTTGTTGATTTAATACCGGATAAATCTCCCGTAATATTTCGATCCCTTTTCCTGGAACTGGCACATAATGCTCGAAAATTAAATCGGTTATAAATTCTACTAATTCCTTGTCAACTTCACGTAAAAAAGTTAAGGAGACTCTTTGTTTTAGAATGTCGAAAAGTTCCTTATATGAAAAATAATTTAATTTTTTCTTTAAGTCAAATTCACTTAGAAGATCTAATGTTGAGGGTTTTAAAGCTTGATTTACTGTTGCTAGAAAGCTAACACTCGTATCTTTACCGTATTGTAAGAACTTTTTGAAGGTTTCTGACTCTAAATGCTCGATATTGTTAAATATGAATACAAGGTTGTGATCAACTTTTCTACACGTTAGTTTAAATAGATTCCATAAATTTGATATATTCGAATTTATAATGCTTTTAAAATTAAAATTAATATTTTGATTTTGACCAATTTTGGTTAGTAAAGAAATAATAATTTCCTCTAGATTTTTTTCCCTACAATCAACTTGGATGTTTAAAAATTCGGTGTTCAAGTTAGATAAATCTCTGATAACTTTATTTATAATAACTTGCTTTCCAATTCCTTGAATTCCTTGATATAAGATAGATAAACTAAAATCATCTGAAAATGAATCTTTTAGAATTGAAAATAGAGATTTTTCTTCTCTATTGCGATACAATATTTTGGGCGGGACATAATGTGCGTCAAATAAAGCTCGAGGACCTACATAACTACTATTATTAACCTTTGGTGTTGATATCATTTTTATTTTATGTTTTATTTTTTATTATTATTTTAAATTTTCATATATAAACCCCTCGGGGGGATAGGTCATTGGAACTAAAAAAATTTTAAAAATTAAAACATAAAACCAGTTATCCATATAGAAAAAAAATTATAACCCAAATTAAAAATTTTGATGCATAATTTCTTACATCTTAATTTTTCTTACTTTTAATGAGTTCTTATCAATAATCTCCTTAAATCGCAATTTTCTAAGCTTTTTTGGAAAGTCTAAATTAATCTCGTCGTATACAAAACCACTGGAATCAATAGGACCTTCAACTACTCTTAACTTAGAAGGCGAAATATAATCTTTCATAAACGAAATTATTTTACTTTGTCCAGGAAAATTTCTTTTTAATAAACTTCCATAGGTATTACAAGCTACTACAGGAATTCGATTTTCAAGCGCGCGTGCTTTTAAATATATTTCCCAGTTTTGGATTCCCTCCGCTCTGATTTGTGTAGGGGAGAATAAAACCTCCGCTCCATTTTCAGCAGCCACTCTGGGTGTTTCAAAGAAAGCCATGTCAAAACAAATTAATATTGCAAAATAAATTTTATTAAAGGGAAATAACACTAACTCTTTTCCTGGCTCAAAATTTTGTCTTTCGTAAGAATATAAATGAATTTTATCTTGTCTACCAATCTCTTCTCCGTTTTTATTAAAATAATAACTAGTAATTCTCGGTTTAATAGAATTTTTCCTTCTTTCCCAAATAGCTCCTGAGATTATACTTATACCGTACTCTTTTGCTAGATTTTTAATAAAGTTGTAATTATTTCCTCTTTCATTTTGTAAGTTTAGTTCTTTTCCATTTGTTAAATTTACCCACCTTTCTGGTAGGCATACTATGTCGCAGTTTTCAAATTCTTTAATTAATTTTTTTAATATTTCTTCTACTTCAAAATAGCATTTATCTCTTTTTTGGAAAACTTCTGGTTGAATACACGCAATCCGCATAGTTAAACTTTACCAATATAAAATTTTTTATTTATATCAATAATTATATCAAAGAGTTCATCTAACTTATAGATTTCGTAGTCGGGTTTATATTCTTTTGGAATCTGTTCACCTGTTATATTGGTATCGTATTTACCACCGCGATGTATGTATACGCTATGAATGTCGTTTAGTTTAGCCGGTACTATATCTTTATATATATTGTCTCCAACGTAAATTGTCTCGTGTCCTTTTACGTTGAATTTATTTAGGCAGTAAGAGAAAAGTCTTGGGTTTGGTTTTCTAATCCCGATTTCATCTGATATAACGACTAAATCAATTAATTCGTCAATATCGAGCCTCAATATCTTTTCGTATTGCTTAATAGGGATACCATCCGTTATAATTGCTGTTTTAATAGAATTCTCTTTAAGTTTCTCTAAACAACTTATTACATCGTCGTATAACTCTATATACTTAATTTTTTGGGCGTGATAAGCCATTACAGCAGCGGTAATATATCTAACCTGATCGATGAATGAAATAGAAAACTTTTCAAGCTCGTTTAATCTTCTAATGAAATAATTATAATGTTCCGGAGAATTGCTTCCATATTCTTTAACGATTTCATCGATCAATATGAGGGCTTTTTGGCGATCTATTTTTAAACCGAAGTTTATCATCGCGTCTATCCCCTCAATTCTTGCTCGTTGAGAAAGCTCCGTGGAATCAAAAAGACAGTCATCTAAATCAAATCCTACTAGTTTTATTGGACACATAATCTTTTTCGGTTTAACCTTTTAGTTTTATTTAATTGAAATTTTAATACAATATATTTTACACTACAGTAATAGATGAATATGTAAGATAAATTTATTTATCCTTACGAATATATAATTTTTAATATTAATTTATTCTAGGTAATACTATAAATAATTTAACCATAAAGATATTAAAAATATAACACTTAATGGAGTTTAATTAATTGAAACCCGTCGTTGCATTATCTTATTTCCATCGAAAAATCGGTCCACTAGTTTTCTATTCCTATCCAGATAGTATGCTAGACGAGCAACTTTCAATCAGAATCGCAAACATAATGGATCAAACAGTTAGTGAAGGGTTCTTCACCCACTCGTTCGAGAAAAATAATTCAAGCAATTATTACTTCGAGATTTCTTCAGACTGGGCACGGGGTAATAGAGATATGTTAATGGTTTCGATTATCTTCGATGAACAGACTACGCCAGAAATCGAACAAATTGTACACAAATTATGCTTAGAATTTTCAGAAAAGCTTTTAAAAACTGAAGAGATTTTTGCAGCATTTTACATCTCCGACATTAATAACTTTGAAGAAGAAGATAAAGAGGTTATCTACAAATACAATGCGTTGGTTAAACTATGGGTTCAAGAATTATACTGGAATGTACTTGAAGATACTAGGGAAAAAAGCGAAGAAGAAAAGATTGCAACATTATTGAACAAAAAACACATGTTCTTAACACTAAAAAGGTTATCCAAGGGTCCAACTACGCTAGAAGGATTAAGAGAATGGTACAACGATACCTTTCCAGAATTAGATTTTAAAGAATTAATTGATACACTTGTTAGAAAACAGTTTATTTTCATAAATCAGATTGGAATTGTAGAAAAATACGTGTTACTACTTAAAGAAGTTAACGCCGAAAGAATCCCTCCCGATAGCGTCATAGAATACATCGACGAAACTCCCGAACTAATTGAACCCGAATTAATAGAGTTATTGCTTCCGAAAGTCCAAGAATATTTTAGTACTTATGAGAACAAAAGTAAGAAAGAATTAGAAGAAGATACCTTTACATTATTTCAAATTGTATCTGACCCTAAAAAATATAATGTGCTTTCAGAATTAAGGCATGGGTTAATAGCTAGCGATAAGCTACCAAAGTTAGTCTCCAAGACAACTTTAGATCATTTAAATTCTTCATTAAATTTTCTAAAAAAACACAACATTATCGAAGAATTAAAGTTTAAAAACGAGAGTTATATCTTTTTAAAAGCAAATATCCAAATAACTACCGCATTCCCCGAATATTTAAGAAAATCTTTATCTAAAGAATCTAAACCCGTCATAGCAAAAAAGCAAAAACCAAAAGGGAAATAACATGAGTAAAGTCGACGATTCTCTCAAAGATATAAAGTATTTACTAGGGAATATGGGTATGGACATCTTTTTTGCCATCGATAATGGAGCAAAAGATTGCGAGACTATAAAAATCTTCTCTGGACTTCCAATGGCTTGCGTTAAGGGACGATTACCAGTTCTCCTCGAACTCCTACTCGTCGCAAAAAACGATGAGGGCTACTTTTTAACTAATAAAGGATTAAATTTTAAAGCTCAGATCGAAAATAACCCTTAAATAAGATTTAAATTTCAGATTGGGGCGACAACGTCATCGCTAGAGCTTAGCTCTTATCAATTGTCATAAGTTCATCATTAATCTAAATTCTTACTTTTATTAAGGTCGTTATTAGTTAAATTTTTTGCTCTTTGGTACTTCCTTTCGAAGTAGCCGGGCGTCTTTAAACCACCACACTCGTTTATTACTTTCTGTAAACCCCCCTCTTCTTTTATCTGATTTTTTAAAACATTGTATTCTTGGAGGGTTAATTCTTTTCTTTCTAAAAGATAATCTAAAATAGCAAACGCTTCCTCGTTTTCCGTACAACGCCTAATGAAATCGATTGCACCAAGATTTCGTAAGTCCTCGCAATAATCGTTGACTTGAACTAATTGTGGTTCCTCGTTGGATCGTTCAATCTCGTAATCGACTGCCTTAATCTTTAAAGATTTATTCTTTTCAGATAATTCGTGCAATAGTCTAGGAAATTGGCGCTCTAGTTCTACTTTGTCGTACGACATTTTCAAACCGTCCTCATTAATAACATCTATGTCCTTCTCTAAGTTTTTAAGTTCCTTCTCTTTTTCCTTTTCTTCTTTTGCCTTTTCACCGTTTTTGTTTTTTCCCATTTTCTCCATTTGTAAATCGATTTCCTGTAGCAGTAAATTCTACGAGAGTTTGTTAGTTATAAAAATCCAATTAAAATTATAAAAATATCTGTTAATAAATATAGGAATAGATTAACTTATACACCCTTCGAAATGGAATCTATACCCGCTAAACTTAAATATTAGCAATTACAGAAATTATAATAAAAATATGACCAAATTTAATAACTACAGATAAAAGATGTGAATATTTTAATTATTATTGCCAATTCAAAAAGCCAACAAAATAATAAAATTAATTAATTTTACATAATTTCAATATTTATTAATATTGGATTGCTATTGGAGATTGACTAAATTGACTAAATCGGGATATAGTTATGTAAAAGAAACATTCGAAAAACACGAAACTGGATATCAAACAAATCACTGGGAAAGAGGAATTAAATATAGAAAGGGAAAGTCTGTCGAACGGATTGAAAGACCGACTAAATTGCATAGGGCACGAACTCTTGGCTACAAAGCTAAACAAGGCTACATCGTTGTTCGAGCGAGAATCAGAAAAGGGGGAATGCACAAGGTTCGGCCGAAACGAGGTAGGAAACCTCGTGCGATGGGCGTTTCTAAATATACTACTGGGAAAAATTTACAATGGGTTGCTGAAGAACGCGTACAACGTAAATATCCCAACATGGAAGTACTCAATAGCTATAAAGTATATGCCGACGGTCGAAGTTGGTATTACGAGGTTATACTTGTAGATCCATCACATCCTGTAATAAAAGCAGACCCAAAAATTAATTGGATTTGCGAAGCACCTCATAAAAGGAGGGTTTCCCGGGGTTTGACCTCTTCGGGAAGAAAAGCTCGAGGGTTAAATAAAAAAGGATGGGGGTCTGAAAAGACACGCCCGAGCTTAGGCGCAAATAAAGGTCGTGGTAAATAAATAGGGTTTTTATCTAAATTTATCCTACTTTTTCAGTAAACATAAAAAATCAACTAAATGCACTTTCTAACCCTGTATACTCAACAACTATTTTTTCATATAATTCTGGAGCAAAACTCATAATAAATAAATATGGTGAATTCCCTTCAGTTAAGAACTTTCGAAATTTGCACATTGACCAGATTTTACCCTCAGATTTGGTGTAAAATTATTAAATATATTGAAATTTTAGGTGTTTAAATATTTTGATCTATAATTTCAGTTGTTTCACTTTAGGTTTAAATAATATTGTAAAGTAAATTGAAAAAAAATATTAACGAAATGAGCTAGTAAAAATGTTTCATAGTGGAGAAGTAGTTCCATAAATACGTATGCTCTTGTATTATAGAGCATAAATTATTTTTCTTTCTTTTTTAAATCTCTACAATTAATAAATTCGATTTTGCGTTAATTTTTTACTTTTTTAGGAATTTAATTATTTATTTTGGGTTTAATCTAATCCAAAGCCATTAATTAAAAGAAATAATTATTAGAATATTAGTATTTTTTGATTTTGAAGTCGTTTGATGTGTCAATTTATAATTTATTGATTGAGACTGTCATCCCGCCGTCTAGGATTATATTTTGACCAGTTATATAGTCCGCTGTTGGAGAGGCCAAAAATAGGGCAAGATCTGCCACCCATTTGGAATCTCCAATTTTGTCTATAGGGATTTTAACGCCTCTCGTTTCTAGGAACTGTCGAATTTTTTTAGGATCGTTATCGTATATGGGGGTAAGGAACACTCCCGGCGATAAAGCGTTGACAGTTATATCAACTGGACCAAGTTCCAAAGCCCAAAGTTTTGTAAACGCAATAACTGTGGCTTTAGAAGCGCTGTATATACCTAACATTGGATTTATTCCATTTGCTGTTCCCGCACAGGATGCAATATTGATGATCTTAGCCCGAATTGGTTTAAATTGCCTTTGGCTTTTCATTTTTCTAAAGAAAGTCTTAGTCACATTCCAAGTTCCTTTAGCATTGATCCCCATAACTTTATCGTATGTTTCTTCTGATGCAGAGAGCGATTTATATGCGCCACCATCAATTCCAGCGTTATTAATCAATATAAATACATTATCAAACCTTTCAAACACTTGCTTTTTCATTCTTTCGACTTCTTCTAACTTTGAAATATCTGCTTGAGCGAGAAGTATTTCAACATTATTATCTTTTAAAACCAAATCACGCGTTTCTTCAAGACCTTTCATGTTGATGTCATTTAATACTAAATCTGCGCCTTTATTTGCAAAAGCGATTGCAAAAGCTCTTCCGAACCCACTCCCAGCCCCTGTGATTAAAACAACTTTTTTTGTTAAAAATTTATCTTCTGACATTTTTCTTTTCCTCTTAAAAATATAGAATATAGATTAGGTTTATTCTGCATTTATTTAAATTTTTTTTAAAAATCCTCAAATACAACTTTGGAGTTTAAATATTCATTCCATAAAATAAATAGAGTGTAAAAAGAAAATGAAGCAAAAAATGGACTTTTTTGGAAAAGTTTTATATGATTATTGGAAAAACGACAAATCTCCCACGCTATTTTTCATAGAAAATAAGATAAAAAAATTTCCCATTGAAGTATCTCGGTACTTCCGGGGTTATGAAGAGTTTTCAGAATTAGAGAAGAAGGCTATCAATTTAGCCCGTGGAGACATATTAGATGTTGGTTGTGCTACGGGTTATCACGTGGCGGCTCTAAAAAGGCGTGGAAATGTGGATGCGATCGATGTTTCTGAACACGTCATAAAAATTGCTAACGAGCAAGGAATAGAAAACTGTTTTGTAGCAGACATCTTTAAGTACCACCCGAGTAAGAAATACGATACAATTACTTTATTTGAAAACAATATCGGTTTAGCCGGGACGATCTCCAAAACTGAAAGATTTATAAAGATTCTAGCCAAGTTACTTAAAGAAGATGGGCAAATTCTTTGCGAAATTGTTAGAACTAGAACTGTAGATACTTGGTGTGTGTTAATTACGCCATTATGGAACGAAAAAAAAGGCAAGTCTTTTAATTGGCTCCATTTTTCCCCTAATTTTCTATCAAAAATTTGTGCAAAATATGGTTTAAAACTAGAAGTGTTAGAGGAAAAAGAGATTTCGAGCAACATCTGGTGTTTAATAAAAATGTTTCATAAATAAAATTTAGAGAGACTAAGGGTTAAATTATCGGTTACTATAAAGTAAAAAAATTAGTTAAAAATAAATTTATGATTTAATGATGTTTGTATCCTATCCAAACAAACCTTTGTTCTTTTTATAGAGTCCGACTATTTTCATGGCAGATGGCGTTTCAAAGGCGATTTCCACATCGATAACGGCTGGTTTTTTAGAATCTATAGCGCGTTGTAAGGCTGGTTTAATATCCTCTGGCTTAAGAACTTTTTCTCCGTAGCAACCAAAACTCTTGGCGATTTCAGCGTATTCAGTCGGCGGGAAATCAACATCGCAATATCGCTTGTTTAAATTCCCTTTTTGTCCGCTTTTAATCATACCCCAACAGCCATTGTTAGCTATCACGATAATTATAGGTAAGTTTAATCTGACTGCAGTTTCTAGTTCTTGTATATTGAACAAAAAACTACCGTCTCCAGTTAGGCAGACGACCATCTTATCCGGTTTAGCCATTTTAACACCAATTGCATAAGGTATGCCTACACCGAGATGTCCCATTGAAATTGGATAAAATGTAGATCGAGGACTACGATGTTTGTAGTTGATATATTTGTACGAAAATACTACGATGTCGCCACCGTCAAGAACAATCTGAGTATCAGGGCTGATGAAGTCAAACAATTCATACACTAACCTTTCGGGTTTCATAGGTAATTTGGTAGATTTTAACATTTTTGGAATTAATTGAGCATCGTTTTTGCGTATTTCTTGTAAGTAATCGTTCCATTCGGACCACTCGGAAACCTTTTGTTTTGGAAGGGTTTTTTCCATTTCGTCTAACAATTGGTTAATGACGGCTTTACAATCTCCAATAATACTAACTTCCGGAAATCTATTTTTTCCAATTTCGTTTGGATCAATGTCGACTTGGATGATTTTTTGAGCTTGATTCCAGACAGGAGGGGCACCGTAAAGAATTGAATAATCCCACTTACACCCCAGAGACAATATAACATCAGATTCAGATGCTGCAGTACGATAAGCGTTCGAAATTAAATAAGAATCCAAGAAAGTTTTATTATCGTTTCCCATTGAGCCAATACCGTTAATTGTTGTTCCAGTTGGAATCATATAGGCTTGCGATAACTTTTTTAAATCTTTAGAGGCTTCTGAGGCAATTAACCCTCCACCAGCTACAATTAATGGTTTCTTGGCAGTTTTCAAAACTTCAACGGCTTTACTAATTTCTTCTGGGTGCCCGTACGGCCTGTGAATTGGTCTATATTCTTTTGGCTCCTTGATTTTTTTAACATCTTCTTCAGTTGCAGCTCTAACTAAAGCGGTTTCTCTAAACTCGAGGAAAACAGGCCCCCTTCTTCCCGAAAGTGCAATTTTCATAGCTCTTTGGACGGCACGAGGAATTTCGTTTGGTTCTTCTACTTGAATTTGTGCTTTAGTGATTGGTCTCATTAAAGCGATCTGATCGATACCTCCTTGTAGTATACCTGTATCTTCAAACATACGCCCAATTTGCGCGCCGATTACTAACATCGGAATCGAGTCTGCGTTAGCTGCTGCCACAGCCGGAACTAAATGGGTCACACCCGGCCCAAGAGTCCCCATACAGACGCCAATCTCCCCCGTTGCTCGTGCCCACACATCTGCAGCGTGTCCGCCGGCTTGTTCGTGGCGCACCATAACTGTGTCTATACCTTCTTCTCGCCCCCATCGTTCTACGGCGTCATAAATTCTCAACAGTTCTCCGCCAACAATACCGAAGATTTTGGTAACGCCTTCCTTCAATAAGCATTTAACCAGTAAATCTCCACCATTTAATATTTGTTTTGACATAAATAAACATTATTAAAAATGAGAATTAAATATTGCTATGTCAGATTAAACAAAATCGAACGAAAATTTCAAAAAGAGATTAATTCTAAATAGAATCCAAGAGTTTTTTTTGTGTCTAAATAGTCGAATTTCACTTTTCCAGCTTTTCCGGTTTGGATTACATCGATGTTATATTGGTTTTTAAAACGTAAAATTAATTCATCCGCGTTTTTTGTGTAAGCGCCGAGGTGATGTAGCCCCTCGTTACCTTCATTAATAAAGTCTAAATAAAGGTGGTCTCCGTTTGAATCTACTATTTCTACGATTTCGAATTGCTTTCCTCCGAAGTTCTGCATCACCTTTTTCATTTGAAATGTAACTTCCTTTTCTTTATACCAGACCGTAGAACTCTGTTCGACGATATTTAGTTTAGTTTTAAAATCCATGATACCACCGAATATTTTTGCTGCTTTTTTAATATCTTTAACAACAATTCCAATTTGATCAAATTTATCCAATTTTAATTCAGACATTTTCATCATATATTATTTTTAATTATTATTTTACTTTCTCAGCAAATTCTAATTTCCCAGTAGGTTCTTTCAACGGAAATTCACCCTTAAGAATCATGTGTTTTAATTCTTCTGCCAATTTTATCGCTCCATATCTATCAGATTGCCTTAATATAATCGGTATTTCCTTAGTTTCAAATTTCACAGTTTTTAGATCAGCTTCAAATGCATTTTTTGGGCATAGAAAAAAGCAAGTCCCACAATTAAAACATCGACTTCTGTCTATTCCAGTGTTCATATTGAAAGCTTTTGTAGGGCATTTTTCTTCAACGGGACATTCATCACAATCCTTGCATTTTTTCGGATTGAATTTAACGAGGAAATTATTATCCCATACATCGCCATAAGTGATTTTACCGAGTTTATTTCTACCTATTACATTTAAAATTACAAGTGGAACATCATTATCTGATTTAATAATATTTTGAAAAATTTTTTCATTTAATATTGGTATAGGTATTGCAATGCTACAAATATTTTCTAAACCGTATGATGTTTGAAAAGCCCCCATATATTCTGGTTTCATACCTTTAAAGTCTGCGATTGTTTGCATATTAGGTTTTAATTTATCATTTCTTGTTCCCGGTCCAAAAATATACCCTTTACTTCCATTAACTAATATTGGTGTTCCAACTCCAAAAACATCCGCCTTAGGATCGTTTTGAAAAGGATTCATTGCCCCACAACCAGAAAAGGACATTTGAGAATAATTACCTTCTAGAGGAAGCACTGAAAAGATAGTATTTACTTTCTCTGAACTAGGATTTATCATTGCAAAATAGTTTCTAATTGCTTGTCTAGTTCCCATCATTCTAGCGAATTGCATCTCGTGTAAAGTTATTTTTTTCTCGATTATTTCCCCTTCTTCTCCTTTTGCAATTATTTCTACTTCTTTGCCTTCAACGAGATCTCTAAAAAGAATGCCACCAGAATAATTCTCTATGGTATTACTCTGTGCAGTACCATATAATATTAAATCCACTATGCCAAGAAACTCATTAGGGCAAGGTCCAGGAAATGCAGATATTCCATTTAGAGAGACTTCTATGAATTTTCTTACAGTCTTAGGTGGAGATAATCTAAAAGAGAAAATTCCCGCAATCCCACTCATAAGTGCTTTAGTAGCGGTAGTAACAACATCTACGTCTTCGAATTGAAATTTTTCGTTATTATTTATACGATCAATTAAGTCTTGAACAGTATATACATTAGCAGTTCCTTTAATAATTTTCTTCCTTATATCAGAAAGCTTTCGTTTCTTAAACAAGTAAACCACTCATAATATAAAACAATATATCATGTAAAATATTTATCTTTAATAAAATTTTTTTTATTTAAAAAAAACTTTAAATTCTTAAAATGTTACATTAAATTCGAAACCTTAAAATAGAGGTCTAATTCTAATTGTCTTACTTTGAATCTAGGTTAAAAATAAATATAAACGATTTCGCAGAGATTGAGAGAACGTTAAAATTCTGTCAAGAATTAAGGATAACTAATTTAATTTTAGAACCAAAAAATGACACAATAAAGCTCAATTCAGAGTTTAAGCAACGAATTAGTAAAATATCGACTCTGAATCTCTACTATCGCATTAATTTGAGGCCAAATAGCCTAAATGACCTAAAAAAGCGAATAAAACCTTATAATAATTTCTCAGATATTATATCGGTGGAATCTATGGATAAAAACGTTCAAATTCAAGCTGCTAAAGATTCTCGAGTCGATATAATATCGTTTTCAGACCAAAATGTAATCAAGACAATTTCTCCAGGAATTATTTCCCTTACAAAACAAAATAATTCTTTCATAGAATTTTCGTTAGCACCAATAATGGCGAGAAATCAAGTAGCGCAATCAAGGTACTTGAGGAGTTTATACCGTGCAGTCCAATTAGCAGTGCAATTAAAAGTTAATTATATTATAAGTGGAAACTTTGACGATCTCTTTAAACTAAGACATCCTAGGTCTTTAATTAGCGTTTGTCATACATTGTTGGGCATACCTTTATTAAGCGCCAAGAAAGCTTTTTCTGAAAACGTTTTAACCTTAATAAATCGCGTACAGGCACGTCAAGACAAGAATATCATCGAATCAGGAGTAAAGCTATTAAACGAGGGTGAGCTATAGTGGTAAAAAGAGAAAGAAATAGGTACATTCTATTCAAAGTAATTACAAAAGATAACTCCGATTTGGACCAAAGAGAGGTTTTAAACGCTATTTGGCAATCAATTTGGAAATATTTTGGATTGAGAGAAGCAAGTAAGGTCGGCTTATGGCTATTAGACATAGATTTCAAGGAAGGTTTCGGCGTCATTCGGTGTTCTCATAACACGAAGGAAATAGTTATTTCGGCAATAACTCTGATTACTGAAATATCTGACAAAAGGGTAATCTTATCTCCAATAAAAACTTCCGGAACGATTCGTAGCATAAAGACTTTGAAAAAATTAATAACAAATAAAGGATAAATTAATTAGATATTACAATCATTAAAAAAGAAAATGAATAACCCAAGTCTTACAGTTGCCCAAATCAAAGAATTTGACGAATCTTTTAACTTTAATTTGAACATTTCATTGTTACACATTAAAGAGAAATACAAATATAGTTATTTATTAATTGTCAAATCAGAAACTACCAGATTTGCAAAATTAACAATATACCCTATAAAGAAAGAAAAAGTCCTAAAGGTTACATTAACGGGTTTAAACTTGATTGATGAACATATCGAAAACTTCTCTATGAAACTTCACGAATACGAGATCATTCATTCTTCGGGGTTGGTTTTGGTGGAGGGAAAATTATTTTTTGAGTGCTACCTTAATCTTTCGTTAGGTAACGAAAAATATAAAGATTTAAAAACGCTTTTGGATAAGAATAAAAATAAATTCAAAGATATTAAAATAGAAGAAATAAGTTTAGCTAAAAGTAAAGTGAATTAAATAAATGAAAACATGGAAAGTTTTTCTGAAATTCTCTGATGGTACGGAAAAAGAGATAGAATTATTCGATGCTAATGTATATTTTAATGGGTATTTAAAATTAAAAAGGTCTTACTTTATAAGTTTGGTAAAAGCAATAAAGATGACTAAAAAATATACTACTGGGCACGCGATTGAGAAAATCATTGGACCTGATGCAAAAGAATGGACTTTAAACGCTTGGATGTTGCTTTTGATCAAAGATAACGAAAAAAAGAAGCCGTTTTGGCTTTTCATTAAAAGAGAGAAAGATTTATCTGGTCTACTAATTGCGATAGGTCCAAAAGCGTTCGCAGAATATAATAATAGTAATATGCTTGAAGCGAAGCGCGATATAAAGCGGTTAATAAATTACATTATAGCGTATTTAAACAAATTTAATTGTAGCGTCCTACTTCCCAATTATCTCCCTTAAATTGAGGTTTTACGTCATTATTATAGAGATGAGTTCTTTTATCAAAATATAATGAATTTTAATATTTGATTAATATCGTTAATAATTAATTAAGTAAAGAAAAAATATTAAATTCAATTTTAATTATCATTTTTAATAAAATGCTAAATTGAACAATTCAAAAAGTGGATATTGAACTTTGAAAAAAAACACAATAAGACTATTAACTCTAATTGCCATAGCTCAAATATTGCTGAGCTCCATATTTTTAATAACAAATGGCTATGGAGATCCAATTGAAATTGAAGTAGGTTTTGGACCTGCCCCCGTTATAGACGGGATCATTGATGGCACTACGGGTGAATGGGATCAAGCCAAGAAGCAAAACATTTACTTATATCCCAATATAACCGTTCCAGAAAATGGATTGGAAATTGACTTATGGGTCATACAAGAGGATTCAGACTTATATATATTAGTACGATTTGACTTGCAAGATCATGGTTCTAGTGAATACGATAACGAGTTCATAGGAATTTTAATTGCGGATGAAGGTTCTAACTCTGATTTTTCTGATGCTAAAATTGTTCAATGTTCAAACATAAGTGAGAACACTTTTCAATATCTAGATTACCATATTAATGATACAGAGTACGAAGAAGATATTGTTTCTAATGGAGCCGGTGCAGCTCACTTAGAGGAAAATCAAATAATATATGAATTTTCAATGCCGGTTAGAGGTGATGAAGATCGGGTTCACGATGTTTATTTAAATTATATTAGGAATTATGATTTCAAAATAGTGTTCGGAAACACAGCGCTTTACCCAGATGGAATTATAATTTCAAATTTAGTATCAATTTATTTAGAATATAAACCGGGAGGTCCTGACATTTTCTTAGGTGAATTAATAATGATTTCCTCAACAATCGTTATTTTCAGTACAATTAGCGCTCTTTATATTTTTTATATATACCGAATAACTCAACTCAAGAAAGAAATCAGAAGAATAAGGAGTTAACATGTCAAAAATTAATAAAAATAGTGTTAAATCACAACCAACTAAAAAGAGGGAAAAAGTAGAAGAAAAATTTGCATACCGTTCAGTTATTCTCTCTGCGATATTTGGAGGGCTATTTTTAGCAATTTCAATTATATTAAATGGAGAAATAATTACATTATTTCTGGGCAATAACCCATTCTTGTTAGCTTTAGATATTACAATTAAAGTTCTCGTTATTCTAATATTTAACATTTTAATCATGGTTAGTCTTGGAAATTACAAAGAATTAACGGGCAAACCAGTAGATTTTAAAATAATAGGATTGTTATTTTTCTTTTCGTTAATACAAGCATTTAAAGATTCGTTGGTTTTCTCCTTTACGCTAGTAGGCCTTTTAGCTATCGTTCTTTACTTGTATTTAGTTCAAGAAAGCTGAAAGGCGTTATTTATTTAACATTTTAAATTCAAAGATGAATAGGAATTTACTGATTATTGGGCACAGAGGGACTAGAATAGATTACGATGAAAATACGTTAAAATCATTTGAAGCAGCGATTAAATCCGGAGCTCAGTACATTGAATTTGATGTTCGGAGATTGAACGATGGAAATTTGTTAGTCTTTCATGATGCCTTCATAGACAAGACTATAGTTGGTTCAGTGTATCTAAAAGATTTAACTTACGCTGAACTTAAAAATTATAAAACTAAAATTAGAACTGCTGAAATTCCTCTTTTAACTGAAGTATTAGATAAACTTGCAAAAAGAACGAAATTCATGATTGAATTAAAAGAAGAAGAAATAAAAAATGACGTAATCAATATAGTGAATAAGAAAGGATTATTGGAAGATTGCGTTATTTGCGGAAGAAATTATGAATTATTGAAGATAATTAAAAAAGAATTTCCTAAATGTCAAGTTTGTTATAATATTACTAAAGGAAAGGGATTAAATTTAAAAGAATTTATAGAATTGGGGAATCAGAAGAATTTACTTTTCATACCAGACATGATAAGTTTAAAGTCAAATTTAATTAAAGCTAATTTTATAGACATTTGTCACGAAAACGGTATTAAAGCTCTTGCTTGGGACTTTATTAAATACGCTAATCCTGTTAAAATGATTAAAGACTTAATTAAACTTCAAATCGATGGGATTTTATTTGATGATCATAAAAATATTAAAATTATAAAGCAGTGGCTAAAAAGAACTTAACTTAATTTCGTTATTTTAGATGTTCCGGGAGGAAGTATAAGAATAATATCGTCTAAAGACAAGGTTTTTACCCACTTTTTATTATCCACTTCAGATTTATTAAGAAAGATTGATTTCAATTCCTTTGCTAACTTTCCTTTTGTTAATCCAGATTTTGAAGGTTTAATTAGTATTGAATTGCTTGTTTTATTTCTAATGGTGCTTGTTGGCTCGCAAACTGCTTGTGGATATAATATTTTAATGTTCGGATTAGCTCCGTCTTTAATTTCTATGAGTTTTAATCGAAGAGCTAACTCAGTTTTAGCGTCTTTAATTACATTCTTCTTTCCAGAAATCATGAAAGAACCTTTAGGTAAATACTCGCCAGAAGGAGGTGTTTTTGAAATTTGGTTCGCTAAAACATAAAAAACATCAACAACGCCCCAATTTTCTTTCCAAGCTATAGAAAAACTTGCTACGAAGTCGGCCGCCTCCTTAATTGAACTTTCTGGAATTTCTTTATTTTCTGGATTCTTAATTACGGTTAGAGGAGAGCCCGGAAAATTTGTGTGAAAAATTAAATCGTTAGGCGTTATATATTTTTTAAAAATCGTTTCGTTCGAACTCGCGTCCCTTCCGCCAATTACTAAGAAACCGTCTGAAGAAATAAACCACCTAAATTTTTCATACCATTTTTTTGTTGGTTTTTTAATTAAAAAATTCACTTCTAATTCGATTGATTCTTTTTTAAGCTTTAGTTTTTCAATGTTGTTTTTTGTTTTTTCAATTGCCGGAAATGTTCCAGTTAATTTCTTTTCTGCTTTTTTACCTTTAGAATAAATTAAATTTGCATTTTCACCAACCGTTTTATTTAAATCCAAATATACTTCATTATTGTTAATATCAATTACAACTTGTTTGGTTGCAGGGATTATTTTAACAAAAAATGCTAACTCTTCTAAACTTTCGTATTTAGCACTTTGTAATTTAACGTTAATTTCTTCCCAACCGTAACCTTTAGCTTTAGCGTCTATAATTCCGTCAAATAACTTATGCATGGCATTGAAATTGGCGTATATGAAATCTCCATATTCGTAATACATGTCTTTTCTTATTTTGAGTTCTTCAAGGTATTCTCGTTGATTTCTTAATATTTTTTCCTGAGATTTTATTTTTTGATTGATTGATTGATCTTGTGGCGTTATTAAATTACTGGAATCTAGTTTTGAAAAGTATTCGTCAACAGCGTCATTAAAAGAATTTACATGTTTTTTCTTATTGTTTTTAAAAAGTTCTAATTCAAAAGGGATAACGGAGATCTCTTCTTCGTTCTCATTTAAAACAATCTGTGCATTAATTTCACCAAAAAGTAATTTATTTCTTAATGATTTGAAAGCGTGAAATAATAAATTCAGTTCTTCTTGATTTAAATCGTTGCTGTTTTTGGATTTATCAATCTTTGCCATATGACATATTTCTTCACCGTATAACCCTGAAATGTTTATATTTCGTGCTAAAATTCTTACTATTTCACCCTCAAAATTATGTATAATTTCGTTAAAGTCGTTTTGATTAATAGTTAGAAAATCTATTCCCCTAGATGTTGGAAATATGTATTCTCTATTAGCTAAAATATCCCTATCTCTATATTTACTGTAGCGTTTTGCTATTTTAACAAGGTTTTTATCGTCTAATACTATATAGTTTCCCTTATTGAATAATTCAATAATAAATTTCCAGGGTTTTCCCTCCATATTGCTTAATTCAAATATAATAATTCTATCAAAATTATGTTGATTGATTGCTAATATTTTTCTATTTTTTAGAAGTTTTCTCAGAGATCCGATGTATTGACTTGGATATTTTGGTATTGGGTAATCGTAATTAGTAAAATTTATACGCGAATCGTTTTTAACGATTAGTATTTTTTTTTCATTTAATTTAGTTTTAATTTTTAAAATTAATATATCCTCAATTTCGTAGATATTAGAAATTTTACCTTGAGTTAGAACTAAATCTAATTCTTTCGTAATTGCAAATACATCGAAATTTGAAAATTTAATATTTTTTTTCATTGCATATTATAATGATTCTCTTTTTTTTTCTTTTATTAAAAAATCAAAAAGAAATTTGAATTAAATTTAATTTACAAAATTTTAATAAAAAAAATAATATTAATAATACTAATTATGGGAAAAAAAGATAAACGGCCGAAAAGGGTTAATATTAAAAAAGAACGGCAAAGACTTATAAAAGAGAAAAAGAAACTACTTCCAAAGCAAGATCTTCAGATGGATAAAAAAGCGACCAAAAAGATCGACATTCGATTAGAAAAAGAGACAAGAATATATTGGGTAAGAGCGATTTCAGGCGTTTTAAGCGGTTTAATCGGAAGATTGTTGTTTGGTTTGATTGGTTGGAGGTTGTTAATCTGGATGTTATGTTTTTGGTTTATTACGCCATTTTTTTTTAGTTTCATTGTGTATAAATACGAATACGATAAAGAGGAATGGAGCTGGAAGAATATTATAAAACCTGGTATTGGAATATTTTTCTTATTGTTTATGATTGTTACTGTTATTACACATACATTTTTAGCTTTTCTCTGAATCGAACTATAATTGTATTGTTTGTTTTATTTTCTTCTCAATCTTCCCCTTAGAACTAAAGACAATTTCGTCCAATTTATATATCCTGTTGCAGTATACGCATTGAATTTTCAGTGGTTTTTCTTCTAGTACCATGAATTCTGTTTCAATTGGTTCATTGGAATTAGAAATGCACGTCTTGTTCCGGCATAAAATTAATTTCTTAATTACTTTAGGGAGGTTTACCTTTTTCTTTTCAATAACCTTATATTCTTCAATTAAAGAGATATTCGCATTTGGTGAAAGGATAGAAATTTGTTGCATTTGTTTTTTGTTAAGAAAAACACCTTCAATTTTTATGATATCTTTTCTTTGATATTTCTTAGACGAAACATTAACTCCAATTGTAATAAGATTTGGAGATTCGTCAAGTCCCGTTAAGCCCATAATAGTTAACGCGTATCCGGCGTCAATATGGTCAATAACGGTTCCCTTCTTTAATCTAGCTATTTTTAATTTTTCTTCCAACATTTTCTTAGTTATTAAAAATTATTTAATTGAAAAATTTTACTAAATAAATTATTACTTCAATTTCTTAAATTAATATAAATAGCGATATAAAAAATAAAACTGTTGATACAATAAAATTATAAGACAAGTTATCGTCAACCTCCAAATCCAAGAAATCTAAAAGGCCAATAATTATAGCCCCAACTAAGGGAATTAAAATTAAACTTATGGGTTTTAACATATATATTTGGCTTAAAAGCAATAAAGTGATAACTCCAGAGACATAAGCAACGCTCATACCCGCAAATAAACCCTCATAAGTTTTTTTTGTATTTCGAATTTTCTTGCGTCCAAATTTTTTTCCGACTAAATTTGCAGTCATATCAGAAAAAATTGACATCGTCATTGATGTGCAAATTACTAATGGGCCTATAGGTTGAAACATCCCGTATAAGATTATTATTGAAAAACAACCAATTCCCATGGATATATGTGGGCCCAATCTCATGTGCCGCTCCTTTTTTCTTAAAATTCGATTAACTGGCTTCAAAGGGTAGAGGTCTGGCCTTAAAATTCTAATAAAATCGGCAGATAGCATACCAAGTAAAGAGACTCCAACTAAAAAAACTACTAAATATTGAGTAAAAATCATTTTATTAGCCTCTATGTTATAGAGGGAAAAGAAGATCTCTGAAATGATATTAGGGAAAAATTCTAAAACATATACAAATATGTTTTGAACTAGAAAACCTAAAGTGAAATAAAAAAAAACAATCCCTAAAACAACCAAATGAGTTAATTTTCTATAAAGTTCGTATTTAAATGGAAGCACATCCGAGAATAAGGAGAAGTCTTCTTTCCAAGGTTTCTCTTTTAAATCTCTTTTAACAATTCGCTTTTCTCTATAAATCGAATAATAAAAAAGAGGAAGAAAAAATATGATAAAGATTATCATAAAAATATCAAATGGAAAAATTATAAAATCAATATTTGAAACGTGTAAAAAGTTGATTGTAATTAAATTGATTGTTATACTAATTATTAGTATTAGAGAGTTTACCAAATTATTAATAAAGGCCCCTTTTTCGCCTTTTTTCTTCGCTAAAAGGGCTGTATATAATGAGATTAACCCATAAAGGTATAAGGTGCATGTAATAATAAATGATAAAATATTCAAAAATCAACAATCTCCTTTAGTATTCTTATAGATATTATCTGCGAAATATTAAAATCTTTATCAAAATTGAATTGATAAGAATTAAATTAAAAAAAAAATTAAAAATTTGACCTAAAAACGGGTTTCATCAACATTGGGCATATCAGATGCGGCTAAAGCTTTTTGAATTTCTTCGTACGGTAGCTCGTAATCTACTAAATTGCCAATCATGTATTCTTTGTATGCTAATAAGTCGAAAAATCCATGACCACTTAGACAGAATACAATATTCTTCTTTTCGTTGTTTTCTTTAGCTAATAAGGCTTGATCTACGGTTTCTTTTATAGCGTGAGCGGCTTCAGGTGCGGGTAATATACCCTCTGTTTTTGCAAACATTAATCCTGACGCAATAACTTCAGTTTGATGGTGCATAACAGACGACATTATCTTCTTACCTGATAAAATTGAAATTATCGGCGCCATTCCGTGGTAACGTAAGCCTCCTGAGTGTATTGGGCTAGGAATGAAATTATGTCCGAGCGTGTACATTTTTAAAATTGGAGCTTTTTTCGCCGAATCTCCGTAATCCCATCTATACTCTCCTTTATTAACGCTTGGACAAGCTCTTGGTTCTACTCCAATGATCTCTATATCAGGGTTTTTACCTTGCAGTTTGTCTCTAACGAAGGGTATCATAAATCCTCCTAGATTAGAACCCCCACCCATACATCCTATTAATATATCAGGTAGAATATCAATTTTGTTAAGTTGAGCTTTCACCTCTTGTCCTATTATCGTCTGATGTAACAGGACAAAATTTACAACGCTACCCAACGAATATCTTGCTTTATCGCTTCTCATACTATGCTCTACTGCTTCAGATATAGCAATTCCTAAACTTCCGGGGTGATCTGGATCGTTTTCATAGTAATATTTTCCAGAATCCGTAAGGTTAGAAGGACTTGCATGAACTTGTGCATTAAAAGCTCTCATTAATATTGTTCTTCCGGGTTTTTGCAAAAAACTAGCTCGTACCATGTAAACCGTGCACTTTATATCGAATAAATTGCACCCGTAGGACAAGGCTGAACCCCATTGACCAGCGCCAGTTTCAGTGATCAATTCACTTATCCCATCTTTTCTAGAATAATAGGCTTGAGCTAAAGCTGTATTTGGTTTGTGTGAACCAGTTGGAGAGACTGATTCGTTTTTATAAAAAATTTTAATGTCATCGCCAACTATTCCAATTTCTTTTTCTAAACCATAAGCTCTATGAAGAGGGGTGGGGCGGTATGATTTTGCAAAAATCTCCCTTAATTCTTTGGGGATGGGGATTAATGGTTCTTGAGAAATTTCTTGAAGTACACACTCTTTTGGAAATATTGCAAAAGCAAGTTCTGGAGGTGCAGGTTTCCCATCCATTGGATTTATTAAGGGCGTCATAGGAGCAGGTAAATCGGGTAAAATGTTAACCCATTCCTTTGGTATTTCGTTTGGTTCGAGTATAACTCTTGATTTATTAAAATCTATCATATCATATTCCTTTTTAATACTATTTCATCATCTAATTTATGTGATGTTTCATTTTAAGATTGGAGCCCAATTATAATAACGCCCAATTGCAAATGCAATTGAAATTTAAAATTCGATGTTTAGAAATAAAAAGAGCGCGAAGTATGGTTTAACCATTGAAAAAGCGTTTTCAAGAACGCCAAGGCCACTGCCAACAAAAAAGAATATCTTTAGTAACCATAGATATAAACCATGCTTTTATGTAGTGATATTATTGTCAGAAACTTATAAAGTTAATCCTCTGTGTTAAAAAAGTGTCTGTTATTTCCTTTCAAAAATATTTGCTAAATTTTTAGCTGCTACCCTCATTACCTTAACGGTCTTCATTAAAGTGTCAATGAGAGTTCCCGCACATACAATTACTAAACGTCCGGCATTACTTACGACAATGTAGCCATTTTCTGCCCTCACAATTATTTCACTTAGCTCTTCTTGAAATAATGTTTTAATTGTTGAGCTTCCGGTCATCAGTAAAGCGCTCGCAAGCCCACAGAATTGATCTCCGTCTACTTTATATTGCGGAAGCGCCGAAAATGCGATCTGGTACCCTTCTACGCTTACGAGAGCAATGGCTTCTATGTCTGCGTTTGAAGTAATAAATGTAATTTGAGGGCTAATTTTTTCAATTTCTTCAGGTCCTATTCCTAAGTCGCTTCCAAATTCGATAATACATCACATTCTGGGGTAATTTTTTAATTTATTTGAATTTAAAGATTTTACAATATTTTAACTATAATTAATATAATGTTGATACTTTTTATTTTTTTATTTTTTGTTCCTCCTACCTTTAATAGAGTTACTATTTAAATCTTTTATCTGAAGAAAACAAAATCCTTAAAAAAAATAATTTCTATTGCTAAAAGTTAAAATAGATCATTATTATTCTATATAAAATTAAATTTGAAAAAACAACGAAATTATGATAACTACAAGAGAATCAATAAATTATCAATTTTCTTTAATTTTTGGTTACTCTAGTCCAACAGATTTAATAGTTGGTGATGTAATTGGGCCGGGCAAGTTAACTAAAGAAAAAGTTAACGAACTAACGCAAGAAGTAATTAAATTCTTGCGTATGTATAACGCTATTCTAAGAGATTATTCAGGTTCAGAAGTTTTTAGTATTGAATTTGAGTTGTATAATTTTGACGAAAAAGATGCGATGGTTAATATTTATCCAAAATCTATGTTATTAATTCCGGGTAAGTTTAAAGACTGTGAGAGTCTATTGCTTGCTTTGAAACCGGAAACTGGCTATTTAGATCCTCATAAATCAAGAAAATCTGTTAACCACATTAGTAGACTATTTTTTGAAGTGGAAGAGTTTACGAGTCGTCCCGAATTGGGAGCCAGTGATAAAACTCAAGTCCTTAAAAAATTTGCGACGCGTTTTAGCAAAAAACTTTATGGAGATTTAATTGAAGATAAATGGAATAAAAAACTAATAGGTTTAAGCGTTTCTCTTCCAACCGAGAAAGAAATGTTAAATTCTTATGCTGCGATAAAATCTGATGTCAAATTCCTATGGAATAAAAGACCTATTGAAATGGTATTTTCAAATCATAAATATGAGCGCCTTAAATCTCCATTTACTGGCAAATCGACAATTGATCGTCTTAAATACACAATATCTGAGCCTAGCGCTAATTTTATAATAGAAAAAACCTTAAATTTAGGGACTAATCTCCTTAAATTAGCAAATACGGGGACTATAGATGAAATACAAGATAAGTTAATCTCTTTTTTTATTGTAAAAATCAAAGAAAAACTTGAGAATGTTAAAGAATTACATTCTGGAGATTGGGTAATTTCTAATATTGAGAGCATGATAAAAGAATTGGAGTTAAATATTGACAATTTTTTAAAACACTCTAAAAATTTTCTAACTACGGGGGAAACTGGAGATTTGTTCGAACTTTTAGATAAATATAACAAATATATTATTGGTATTGCGGGAGATAGCCTCAATATTTTTAAAGAACTTTGTCAATTTGCAACTGAATCTATTAAGCTATCAATTAATAGTGGAGAAAGATTTAGAGCTATAGAATTAACCTCTGTAATCAATTATTTTGCTGAAGTTATTAAGAATAGTTTTATGTTAGTAATAGAGTCGTTTCCTCAATATCTTTCAAGGCGTAGACTAAAAACTTTGACTTATTATTTTATTGGTAATTTAAACGAAAAATTCGATAAAGAACAGAAACCTTCTAAAACTTTAGGTCAAACCATATTAACTAAGTTTGAACAATATTTAATAAGCCAAATAGAAATAAGTCCAAGCGTATTGTCAAGAGTAAATAAATTTAATGAAGATTCTTTAACAAGAGAATTTAAAAAAATAATAAATGGGAATATTAAATCGTTCTTTGAAGGGATTAAGTTAAATATAAGTGATTTAATTGCCTTTGCAGAAATTCAAATGGAAAAAGACTCGAACATAATAAAATCACATATCATTAAATTTGAGCGATATTCTAACGAAATAAAATATTTGTTGAATTATATTCTGAGATACACTACGATAAATCGGTTTTTAAAAGAAGAACCAGATGTTGAAATAACAGACCCTGTAACTTTTGCTAATAGATTTCATCGCTTCTTAGAAAAGAGAGTTGGTGGGATTGATTTAGTTTGGAAAACTTATGTACTAGAATGGATAAAAGATTATGCTAAGAAATTCTTTAAAATAGAAGAAAAAAGAAATTGGTCTTTAGATGAGACCGTGTTTGATTTCATAAGATATCTTGAAGAAAGGGAATCACAAGAGCAAGAACCAGAAAGTTTTCTCAAGTTGTTAGATAAATATATTTTAACAGTCTCAGATGAGAGGGAGAAAGAACATTTAATAGATTTTTATAAACAATATGAGTTTTGCATTGATATAAAGACAGAATTTCCAAAATACATTCAAAATAATGTTGAAAAGGAAATTAATTTATTAAACATCGAAGGAGAAAAAATAATTCCCGTTAAATATTTCAGCATTGATGGGGCAGAGCCGTTCTATAATTTCATAAAAGAGAGAAAACTGAAGTATTTTTCGAAGTTAATACCAAGGCCTGTTTCCTTGATTTTAAAACATGAATTAACAAATGAAGAAAAAGAATTGTTTAATGCTGATTTATATCACACTTTTAATTTTAAATATTGGCATAAAAAAGCCAAATATGATATCGCAGATAATTTTAAGGAAGTATATCGAGAGTGGATAAAAGATTTATGATAAGTGGAGTAAAACGAAAAACAACTGCTGTAGAAAGCACCTATAGATTTTTTCAGACGATTGATCTGATAATTTCGCACTTGAAGCGAGATGCCGATAAAAAGATAATTTTTGCATTGATTCACACAGACCCTACATTGCGCTCACTGCTAATTGCTACGGCGGCAGTACATTTGTACCATTATATGGGTATTAAAGTGCAAGAATCGTTGGAGTCAAACAAATTTACTTTCGATTCAACTAAAGAACTAGAATTAAAAGAGAAAAAAATTTTAATAGAGGAAATTGATTCTTTTTTAAAAACATCATTTGAATTGGAAGGAAGCATATTTAAAAATATAATTGATTTAGAGAATTTGTTTTTGACATTATTAATTGAAGAAAGAACAGGTAATCTTCAACAAACTCAGAGAGTGAAAAAAACAAACGATATTGAAACCCAAATTGAACGCGAATTGTTAAACATTATCTCTAAATTCCCATCATTTTATTTTTACGATTTTATTGGAGATTTAATTGGGCTTAATGATACTATCAAAAGAGAAATCTTAGCGGAAAGTGCGGGACTTAAAGCTACATCGATTGATATGGAAAAAAAATTAGAAAGTGAGGATAAAGAGGATAAATATATTGAAGTATCCACATTGAATCGCTTAATCGAAAAAATGCAAGAGCAATTTGAGTTCAAATCATACAAGGAGTTACAAGTTCAGACAATGCCTATAAGAATGATAAAAAAAAGAATACTAGAGCATGAATTTAATAAGTTTCCAATTTCAGTTCCAGGATTAAGAAATTACTTAGAAGGAAATAATTTAAAAAAGAGAATAATAAGATCTATTGAGAGTGCCTTCAAAGAAAATATAAATTACGAACAATTTGAGGAGAAAATCTTATCAGAATTAAAATTTGAATTAATAAAGCAATTTAAAACAAATCCAAACGATTTTATTTATTTTCTTCAAAGTTTATACGAATCTAGTTTTGAAGATATTATTTTTTTAATTAACAAAAGAGGAATTAAGGATATTTTACATTTGATTAATGTCGATTATGAGTTAGTTGAAAATGTAAAGAAAAATATGATTAGATATAACATTAAAGAGCAAGATTTAAATGCTTTAAACGATAAAAAGAAAAATTTAATTAATTTAGCAAAAAAAACATTGTGTAATCTTAAATTTCCCTTTCTTGAAAATATAATTACGAAATTTGGAAATTTTACAGAATTTAACCTGTTACAAATCCTTTATAGAAATGATGTTGAACTTGAAGAGTTATGGAAAATTTTAGAGAAGACTTTGGATGTTTCAATTAATGATTTAAGAGAATTCGTAAGGAAAAAGCAAATTATAGATAAAAATTTTTTCCAAGATTTAGGTTTGAGCAATTATTCCCAAATAATTCTTCTTAATGATTTTGATAAGATTTTGAATAATTTAGTGAAAGATCTATTTTACTTTCTTTTATCTAAAATTTTAAGACAACTGAGTCGGATCATTGAATTATATGGCATAGTTTCAAACGATAAAGCGCTATTTACTTCAGCGTTAAAACGAGCAGGAAAAACTATAGATATTGAAGATTGGGCTCAAATAAAATTAGAAGAATTAAGCATCGAACGTTTGATAAAAAGACAGAATGAATTAGTTGTTGTTTTTAACGCTAATAATCAAGTTTTTCTTGTAAATGGCTTTATATTATCACGTTTAACTAATACATCATTAGAGGAAAGCATTTTTGAATTGAAAAATGAAGATAGTTATATTTACAAAGAAATAATACCTTTAAAATTAAATGCCGATTTAATATCTCCCATTTCATATTGTATCGCCTATGATTTAATCAAAAGATTTGAAAGTTTTAAAGAAGTAGAGAAAGAAAAAGTTGATATTGCCACAGAAGCTGAAAAGAAAATAGAGAAAGATAAGAAAATAGAAAATCGTAAAATACAAGAAGAAACCACTCTTAATTGGATTGAACGGAAAATAACTTCTACTTTAATGGGCATAAATCGTCCTGGTATGAACCCCCGCCAATTCTATTGGCAAAAAAAAGATACTAAAATCGCAACTGAACAGATTATAATACATAGCGGATTAGAAGGTAGCTTTTTTGATAGAGTTTGTGAATTTTATCATTTTGCTGTAGAAAAAATTAAATCTCAGATGGTAAATATGAATTTACCTAATTATGACAGAATTAAATCTGATACATCTGCTATAATAGATAGAATATTATCTGAAAGATTGGGACATGCTCCAAATTCTGTTGAAATTGACAAAATTCTTGATGGAGAGAGATACGAAATAGCTAAAGAAATTGCAAAAAAGATTGGGGTACTTTTAGACGACGCAGTTTATTTAAAATTCAAGAAAAAACCGAAGAAATAATTAAAAGCGTCAAAATAAAATAACAAAAATATTAAAATCATCATAATTTAGTTTATATACAAATTTTAATTTTAAACACCATTAAACGCGTATGATTAAACCATGTCGTGGCTTAAAAAAGAACTGGGCTATATTAAAGATTCGTTTTCTCAAATAATTAAAGGATTTATTCTTTTTGTTTGCGCAACTTCTGGTTTAGGATGTGCTTTATTATTAAGACATCTAGGATATAATGGGACAATAATTGCATTTACCGGAATAGTTATAGAAGCAATTGGCTTATTTTTGAGCTACTTATTTTTCCAAAAACATTTTACACCAGAAAAGGAAGATGAAGCAATGCAAAAAGGGAAGAAATCATTTAAGTAAATTCGAATTATTTTACAAAGTCTTCCCATTTCCTTTTATCAATTCGATGAGAAACCAAATAATCCTTTACCTCTGTTAACAAAATTACGGGATCGTATTCCCAAGCTTCTGTTTTATTGAAAGAGAGGCATTTAATTTGTTGTAATTTAAATTTTGACTTTATTAAAAGACCATAAGTAGCAACTTGTGGTAATGAATTCATGAAGTTTCCTTCTGGTTTATAATCAATCACTTTTACTATGTTGTCTTCAATTTGAATAAGATCTATATGTCCTGTAATGTAGTTATTGTTAACCTCTTTCCAGATTGGAACTTCAATTGCGACTGAATTCTTATCTTTGATTAAAATGTTCTTTAAAACAGGATCGTGACCAGGAACTTTTCCAATTTTATTGATTTTAAAACTTTCAAATACATTTTGCGTGTAATTTGGTAATTTTGAATCTGAACCGAAGTAACGTATTTTTCCTTCTCGAATTAATTTTTTACTGAAACTTGTGATAAAAGCCGGCTTTAACCCTCTCATTTTAAATTGTGAGACGCGAGAAAGTCTTTGTAAATTGAACAAGTCATTGGGAATCTCTCCTTTGTATATTCCCTTAAAATATGACCCTAACTTAATGAATGCTTCTCGATTAGGGTTATCTTGCAAAATTTTTTCCTTATGATGAGCAATATTCCAATTAAAAGCATAAGGGATGTTCTGATGTATAAAAATCTTTTTCTTAAGCAAGTTTACCACTCATTAATACGGAATCGTAGTTTTAGCGGAATTTTAATTCATATTAACATTTAATATTAATAGTATTCCAAATTTAAAAGAAAATCATATTAACAAATTATTAATTTTTTGTTAGCGAGTAAGATATTTTCAGTTACGAATCGATTGCTATTAATCGTGTTTAGATTTTTACGAATTTGAAAATAAAGCTTAAATATTTATTAAAATGTCTCTAAACAAAAAATTTAAAGACGATTTTATATTTATTATTATAACTAAAATTGAATAGGACCTGTAGCCAAGCCTGGATATGGCGTCGGACTTCTAATCCGAAGATCGCAGGTTCGACTCCTGCCAGGTCCACTTCATTAATTCAAAGAATTAACTCCTGTTTTTATATTTAAAAACATCATTTATACTAATGCCGTAATGGGCAGGTTTTTTATGAATCTTATTTCTATTATACCCCTATTTCATCGGATTTAACAATTCATTCAATAGAGGAATTTTTAATTAAGAAAAACTTATAAAAAAAAGAAAAATTAATAGTGTTCTTGTAAAGAGTATCAATGGAAAGCACTCTTATAATAAACACCAATTTAGGGCGTAGTACCGGGATTACCAGGCATTTTTATCACTCCTTTCAAATATTGAAAAATAAAGAATATATTTTTCTCTTTTATATGAATTCGTATGCGCTTTCTTGTTTTTTCTTCACTTATTAATTTGATTCAAATTGATTATTTAAACTACGAAAATGTAGCAAGAGATTTTTAAATACTAAATATCAATGTTTTCATTTGTTATTAAAACTTTATATGATGTACTTAATTTTTACATCCACCACTATCAAATCGGATTTAGGAGAAAACGGTTTAACGATCTTAGAGTTAAGTATTTCTTCTATGTACCATCCCATCTTATTTAACTTGTTTCTTAAATTTTCAATTCCTTTTTCAATTGGATTTGGTTTTTCACAGAATTGATATAAGTGTAAAATTCCGCCTGTTTTTTTCGTCAGAAAGCATGCTATATCTACATAATTAATAGATTGTTCCGGTAAATTCATTATTGTTCTATCTACGCGGTTTTTTAAATTAATTCCTAATTCATTGGATGAATCTATAAGGTCTACGACATCTATGTTATAAGCAAGAATTTCTCCTTTCAGTTTATTTAATTTTACATTTTCAATGAGATATTTATGTGCCGTTGGATTAATATCGAAAGAATAAATTTTTACATCGTTATTTCTTGCGATTTGAATAGAGATTGGACCAACACCCGCAAACATATCTACGATTAATTCATTTTTTGCAAATTTGAGTAAACTTAACCGTTTTCGCTCAAAAACTAATCTTGGAGTGAAATATGTATTTTTTACATCTAATTTAAAAAAACTATGATTTTCTTTATGAAAGGTTTCAGGGTTATCTACGCCAAAAATAGGTTGTAATTCTTTTAACCTATATTTTCCTTTTACTTCGCTCTTTTTCTCGTAGACTGTTTCTACCTTCTTATTCACTTTTACTATCGCTTCAGCTACTTTTTTCTTATATAATGAGGTTTTGTCCACACTTAATGAGCTAAATCGGTCAAATTCGGTTATCGCAATCTTTCCAATAACATCATAGGATTTTGGTATTAAATCTATAATATCTCTAGGTAATTCGCCTACTAAAGCTTCTTCAAGGGAGTGAAATTTAGAACAAGGGTTCAGTTCCCCTTTGGCGTTAATAATTTCAAAATTTAATTCGATTCCTATGAATTCAATCAAATTGTTAACTTTTTTTTTATCCTTTACTAAGGGAAAGAGCACATAACCCCCACTATGTATAACTTTTTTCCTTTTGTCTACAATGGATTCATCTGAAAATTTTGTTTTAATTAATTTTAGAAATTTTTCAGCAGAATCCTTTTTAATTTTTAAAAATTGAGTGTCCTCTTTTCCAATTTTACTCATATGCATCATTAAATCTGAAAAGTATTGAAATATTTTTCTTGGAATTAGTCATTTTGTTAATAATATTCCTATTCAATTCCCTTGAAGATTTTGTACAATTTATTAGAATGGTTCTATCACATATATAATTGCTTTTTCTAAAAACTAAGTCTTTTTTACTTAGCAAAGTTAAGTTACTACTGCCATAGCCATAAAAAGAATCGATCGTATCGTCTACTTTTATTACAACATCGATCTTTTCCCCGTTCTTAATTTTTTTTTTCAATCCCGGATTTAAATCATAACAAGCTTTTGACGCCTTAATGCCCAAAATACAAGTTCCCTCTTTAGTAAGATAATCGTCCTTAGTTAACTCTATAGTTGTACTATGAGTACATTGAATAAATGGATGGCCAGTTGCATTGATTGAGTCTAATAAAATCATTTCTTATTCTTCCTTTAAAAATTGAAAAAGTTCATCTATTTGTTTAACCACACGAGAATTTGATTCGTATATTCTATTTAAGATATTTTTAAGCCCGTTAATTGGATGATTGTTTGGAAATTGTGTAGATTCGTTAAATTGGTTAATATAAAATTCTGGAATTAGAAGGGCGCATTTTTTATAATTATTCGAATTAATTTTTAAATACATTTCTGAATTTTTTATAGAATTTTGATAGAAAACATTATTAATAGAAGAGGAATCAAGTGATTCGTATTGCCCCATTGGAAACGTATCAATTAATTCATATGGAATAATCCCGTAAATTATAGAGTAAAAAACCAAATGGATGTCCTTTCTTTGAAGAAGTTGATTGTTATTTATTATATCTAACCAGTTACTCGTGGTAGGGGAGGTTTTGCCTTTTACATCCAATTCGGGTAAAATTATTAGATATTTAGCGTCTTCAGGGGGACGGTAATCGTTAATTATTTTTTGTTCGAAACGATAAATTAAAGGTCTATCTACGCTTTCGGTACAAGCATAAAGCCTTCCATGATTTTTATATACTTTCTCGTAAATCTCAAAAAAAGGTTTGTTCTTTTTTATTAGACTGGCGGCTTTCGCTAAATTAGGATGAGCTCGAATTCTTTGTTCGACTAACTCCCATAGATTTCCTTCTCTTATTGCTTGCCTTATTGTTCTTAATTCAGAGAATGATAAGTATAAGTTATGCTTTGCCAGTAATTCAACCTTTAAATTATCTTCAAAGTTTTTGACCTCTTTTGGTGAAAATTTCGAGCAAATTGGGCAATGGCAGGGGAATTCTTCTAATTCTTCAAGCTTTTTAGTACCGGTTGATAGGGTAAAATAACGATTCTGTTTTGCAAATAATATGTATGCTGCCGAATCCATTAAATCACAACCGCATGCGACCGCTAAAGAAAAATATTGCGGTAATCCTAAACCAAACATGTGAATTGGTTTGTTGGGAACAATATACTGTTTTACTGCCAATAATATTTGTGTAGTTAATTCAAACCTGTAATTTAAAAACGCTTTTACTATTCCACCGATAGCATAGACTCCAAAATCTAATTTACTCATTTCGAGTGAGCTTTCTTTCAGCAAGTCTAAATGTTTTCCTCCGTGTATTGGACCAAACCAGTAGCAATCTGAGCGTGATCTCCTTGAAATATTACTTTTTGCCCTTTGAATAGTAGTTAGCACTTTTTCCTTTGCAATATCGTAGTGATCTTCTAATTGCACTGGTATGTCTAAAATAACAGAAAAATCTGCTCCTATGCTTTCTTGAAATTTCTCAATACTATTCGCATCAATATCTAAAGAATCTTTATTATACATATATTGTTGGAATGCACCACTATCGGTTGCTATTATACCATCGTAATTTAAATATTCGTGAAGTCCTTTCTGTAGAACTTGAGTTCTTAAGTTTTCATTTTTATAAATAATGTATGCGTTAGTAAAAAGACATTGCGCACCAATTTTCTTTAAATCGAGAGGAGAGATAATGTTTTTGTAAGGATGTACTACTGGAAATAAATTAGGAGTGAGCATCTCTTTATTGTTTAATTGAATGTTACCTAAACGCGCTAATGCATCGATATCATTTATTTCAAATTTCATATTCAATCGCTTCTAATTCAGATTTTGTCAATCAAAAAATTCTTGTAAACGATTTTCTTGAAATAATTTTTCTAACCAGTCCACTTTCCCTGCGATATATGTTTCTAAATCTTTTTCTTTTAGAATAACATCCAATATCGTTTTATTTATTGATTCAATATTTGTTTTTGTGGTATCAATTTCTAATATAGGCGTATCTAATTGTTTATTCATAAAAAAATTTACGCAGTTTCCTAAAATTTCTGATTGAACATTTTCTCTAATTTTTTCTATTTTATATCCTCTTTTTTTTAACCTTATAGATAATTCGTCCGGATCACATCTCAATATTATTACCCAATCGATATATCGTTCGGGAACAATGTCTGAAAAATGACTTTCAATTATTAAAAACTCAAAATTATCTTTTCTATATTTTTCTATTAACTTAATCAAAAAGGGAATTAATTTACTACTATTTATAACAGATGTTTCTCTTTTACTGTCGTAATCAATTATTAAATTTTCTGAAATTGCTAATTCATTTAAACTAATTACTTTAACTCTAAGGTAATTAGCGATGTTATTTGAAACAGTAGTTTTTCCCGTTCCTGGTGTGCCAGAGACCACTAAAATTTTCATGTTTAAATAAGTAAAATCAACCATCAAATATAAAAATGATATTCTATAAATAGAAATAAAATTATCACTTAATAACTTTAAAATAACTATAATATAAATCAAAAAAATTAATGGAAAGTTTAAATGGGAAAGGGGGGCTTCGAACCCCCGACCTCACGGTTATCAGCCGTGCGCTATACCAGGCTAAGCCACTCTCCCGATAAGAAAACGCTTATTTCGCCAAATTCTATAAATATCATAAAATTTGGTTTTTAATATTTACCTAAAGAATAGATATTTAAAAAATTTTTGGCTTCTAAAGCCTCAAATTTTAATAGAATAAAGAGCATACTTTTTTATAATAATCTTAAAAAGTGAATTTAATGTCTAATATTTTAAACTATTCTATTATTGGGTTAGAGGATTATTTAATAAGTTTTGAAAGCTATTGTTCACCATGTGAAATCCAAAAGTTTTGTAAATATGGAAAAACAGAGTCTTTTTCGATAACGATAAACTGTGGCGATTTAAATAGGGCAAAAGAAAAAATTAAATTTGACCAGCTTCAAAAGCTTCAAAAAAAAGAGGACGTTTCTGTCACTTATGAAGAGCTAATTAAGAAAGTGAAAATAAACTTGCAAAACATATTTAGTCAAATATGGAAAGAAAAAGTCAAAGCTCAAAAAGAGGAAATTAGATGTCTAGATTCGAGAAAAACAGACTCTATGCTTGTTGCCCAACAAGGTCAAGATTGGTGGCAAGATTTTGTTACCACAATGAAAGAAATAAATCAAGAGTGTGAAAAAATCCTATAAATAAACCATACAATTGGAATATAACGCCATGAAAACGAATTTAATTTTTTAAATTTGAAAATTTCTTATCTAATATGTGTAGTTTTTTTATAAATAGATTAAATTATTAATAGATGGCAGTTTCACACTCTTCTCTTCGTTTAGAGAACTTATTTGGAGATATGGCAAATGCTTTAGAAGCGTGGTGTATAGAATTTAATAAATACGCAACAATATATTTTAAATCGATTAAATTTATTTTTGTTCTGATCTTGCTAATATGTGGAATTTTAACTTTATTAAAGTTAAGAGGAATTTATTTCAAATCAAGATTGATATCTTCAGATAAGGATGTGGATATGACAGATTTACTTACTAAACCAAGATTAATTTTAGGTAGTGCTTACATTATTCTAGCTTTTGGGATACTCTTTAATTACTTTATATATTTTTTAATATGGGCTCTTGAACCACTCCCTGATAAGCTTATTTTTAGTTTTATACCTCTTATCGATATAGATCCTTACATCACGAATAGAATAACTGATATTAATGCAGCAATTTATCCACATGAAAAAACATTTTATTATGTTGTTGCTATGTTCTCTTTTTTCTTCACTCTCCATCTAATACTTTCTATTTGGTATTTTATTTATAAAAGTAAGCATCCTAGAGGAACTATGTTTCATTTAGTGATTTCTGTTTCAGGTGTTATAATTTTTGGATTTACAACGTTTATGCCATTAATGCTGTAGGATATTGTAGACAGCATATAATTTTGATCGAAAGATTTATATATCCAAGTTGGATATAATACATTTGCATTCAAGGAAGAAATCGATTTTCAGTCACAAGAAATTTAGATTTTCAAATAATGCATTTTTCAGTTAGTTTACACGGGAATTTAGTAGTTTTAATATTTAGTTTGAGAATTATTTTTTTAAAAAGAGGTTTTCAATATGGAAATAAAATCTGAAGTTAGAAATTTATCAAATTTATGTCCAGAATGTGAAGGAAAGACAATTTCAATTCAAGAAAAGGGAGAAATCGTATGTCGTCAATGTGGGTTAGTTATAAGTGAGAGGATTGTGGATACAGCTCATAGCGGTAAAAGAGCTTTTACAAAGCAAGAAAAAGAAAGAAGGGAAAGGATGGGATCTCCAATCTCTATTTTGTTGCCTGATATGGGTTTAAGTACCATTATTGATAAAAATAATATAACAAATCCGGATTTAAAAAGAGCAGCAAAATGGAATTCTCGTATGACATGGGATAAAAGGAATATGCTAATCGCTACAACTGAGTTAAAAAGAATTGGAAGTAATTTAAATTTACCCATTCACGTAAAAAAAGCAGCCATTAGGTTATATATTGAAGCATTTAAGAGAAAATTATTACGCGGCAGATCTATAAATGGGATGGTTGCCGCTTGCTTATACTTCGCTTGTAGAGAAAGAAGAATTCCAAGAACTCTTCAAGAAATATTAGATGAAACTTCTATTAATGCAAAAAATGTAAGAAGATGTTACAGAACATTAATAAGAGAATTAAATTTGAAAGTGCCTTCTACTGATCCAGTTTCTCTTATACCAAGGTTTATTGCTGAATTGGGGCTAGACGCCGAAACTGAAAAAATTGCAATAAAAATCTTACGGTCTTTTATTTCAAAATACTCGACAAGTGGCAAAGATCCAAAAGGTTTGTGCGCAGGAGCATTATATTTAGTATGTAAAAAGAAAGACAAAAGGATTTCTCAAAAAGAAATTGCTAATGTTGTAGGAGTCACAGAAGTGACTCTTCGGTCTAGGTATAAAGAATTGATAAATAAATTAAACATTAAAATATAATTTTTTTCTTTTAAAATTCTTTTTTCAGAAGGAGTTTAATAAAATCTGGAAGGGTTATTAAATAGCTTTGAGCATTAGGAAGCTGTTCTTTGATCTTTATAAATAGTTGAGAATAATGTTCTGCCTTATCCTTTTGTTTTAGAACTTCGTTGCGCGATTGTTCTCGTATTGGCTCAACAGGAATTCCACGTAAAACAGATCTAGCAGGAATTATTAAGCCTGGGGGAATTTGGCTTTTATTGATAATAATTGAACCTTCACCAATTGAGCTTTCTTCGTAAATAAGAGTACCTTCCATAATTTGGACGTAATCTTCCATAAAACACCCTAAAATGGTAACTCCCGACTCTATAATGCAATATCGGCCTATATGAATTGAGCTTTTTTGGGATCTTGTAAACATCATAACACCATTGAATACGGTTGTGTACTCTCCAATGTTAATTTTAGAGTTTTCAGCACGTATAATAGAGCCAGGCCATATAATAGCATTATCATTTACAGTGACATCACCTATTAAAGTAGCAAGTGGAGATACATAACTATTGCTACTGATATTAGGACTTCTTCCGTTATATTCAATTAATACCATTATTTTTCATCTCTTTAAATAATTATTTTTTATATTAAAACTAAAAAGAAGGTAAAATTTTAACCATTTAAATTTAATTTATTTATTAATTTCTAATGGATTCTTTTCACTATTATTAGTATTATTTCATACTTAATTTGAAGATAAAAATTAGAAATTCCGTTTAGTTATGAATTTTAACAGGATTTTTAGCATCATAAAAGTAGAACTCGTCGTGTGGAAATTCTAAACTTAAAATATTATTCAATTTTCTCAATGCTATCGTTTGACAATTGTAAAGAGGTATTTGAATTAAGTTTAAACCTGATTCTCTCGCGTAATCTGCAAAATTATGATTTATGCTTCCTGAAAGATAGGAATCACATCCATGCTTTAAAGCTTTTCTTAAGTAATTTAAGTCCGTTATTTCCCCGCCTACAATACAAATTTTATTAATTTCTGCACTTGATTCGCCTACAAATGAAATCTTTTCTATTTGTAAATTTGATTTGATCCTATTCAATAAATTATCTAAGTTTAATGCCCTTTTAGTCCTTGTGTATAAGTTTGGTAAACAAATCCTCCCGATAGGAACGATCTCGCCTTTATCGTTCTCGATATTAAAAGGTTTATCCAATTTTAAATATAAAGATTCCATAATAGTTTCTGAAATTCCACCTTCTGCAGCTATAAAAGGTGAACTTAGTACAAATACTAATGTTGGGTATTTAGAAAGCAGAGTTAATTTATTTATTAGTAATTGGTTAAAATTAGTAATTGGTTCATTAGTAAGGCCGTAAAGGGAAAGAATTAGATTGATTTTATTTTTGATTGCATACTGAATTGATTCTAAACTTAAATCAACTGAAAACAATATCCTTTTAATATACTTTTTTTTACTAACTTGGCCGTAATGCAACCCGTAATTTTCGGAATTAACCCTATATATTCTCGGAGATAATTTTTTTTCAAATAAGGATTTAATCTCATCAAAAAACATATTAACCATCAACCTTTAAGGCATTAATTGAGATTTTAAAAAACTACTAAAATTAAAAGTCTGTGTAGGTTTTTTAAAAATTAATATAAAAAATATTTTGTGGATCGAAAATACAGAGTGAAAGTAATGATAAAAGACGATAAATGCATTTTTTGCAAAATTATTGAGAAAAGTATTCCCTCTAAGATTTTATTTGAAAATGATAAGAATTTAGCTTTTTTAGACATTTTTCCAGTTTCAAAAGGCCACACGATTGTTATTCCTAAAAACCATTATAAAAATTTAGAAGAAATTCCTAATGATGCACTGTCAGAATTATTTGAAATAGTTAAAAAAGTATCTATTTTAATCCATAAAAAATTAAAAGTTAATGGTTATAATATTCTCCAAAATAATTTTAGGGCAGCTGGTCAAGTGGTTAACCATTATCATGTTCATATAATTCCTAGACGGAATGAAGATGGAAAATTTAAATTATATATCCCAAAAAAACAAGCTAAAGAAGAGGAACTTGATCAAATACTAAGAATTATTAAAGAGTAAGCATGTACTGATCAATTTTCAGAATTAGTTTAGTTTAAAAACATATTTTATCATTCTTTTATAAAAATAATTTGTTTTAAACCATGAAAAAAAGAGTTATCATTAAGAAATTTCATAAAATCTTAAAAAACAAATTGAAGGAATATTTTTTAGACGAATATGGTGGAAATCTTCTAGAATACGCTTTATTAATTGGATTGGCTTTATTTATTTTTTTTATTATAGTTGGAGTTATGACTTCTTTATTAGAATGGCCATTAGAACTATCTAGTAACTTTTGGGAAGAATTTGGTGCTATTATTAAATAAAAAATAGCCTTAAAATTGCTTTCAATTAGATCAAATTTCAATCGGAATTTTTTATAACTAAATTTTCAATAATTCTAATATTGTATCTTTCTGTCCAAATATGAATACTTTCTAATACATATTTTCTATCTACTTGTAAAAAATCAACAAAATCTTCAAAGGGTATTTTGTTTACTCCTTTAAATAAATTCTTTATTTTATTATTAATGGTAATATCATCAGGAGGAAATAGCTCTCTCTTCTTTGCTTTCATTTTTTCTATAACATCATCAAATTTACCATAGTCAAAAAAGTGTTCTACAATCCTACTGATTACTGAAGCAGGAGTACTTCCAAAAACACCAACTAATTCTTTTACTTGGTTCATACTAATTTTGCTTAAAGTAACCGTTGTTCTCGTTGTTTCAGTCATTTTAGTAATTAAAAGATTTTAATTTACAATTATAACATTATTTTTGTCGTTTTTAAGTTTATGTTTATTTATGATAATAACGCATAAATAAGCATCTTTATATAAAACTCGATACTATAATATATCATAGAACTAAGCGTTGATATTTAGGTTAAAATGTCGATAAATTGTCGAATTAACAGTTAGACCAATGTTCAAAAATAAATTATTGGAGGAATAAATTATGGCTAATAAAACAGAAATTGATTATGGATCTAAAGAGTATTTAACACCAATTCAACATAATTTGATTAAAACATTACAAAATGGTGGACCTTATACGCGCAAAGCTTTAGTTAAAGAGTTAAACACTCCAAGAACTACTATATATGATAACTTGCTTAAATTGCAAAAAAGGAAGTTTATCGAAAAATTTTCAAGGAATAACGGAATGAGAGGTAGACCCCTGGTTTTTTGGAAACTAAAGAATTAGATTTTTAAAAATTTTTCTTTTTCAAATTTTTTTATTATTTATAATTTAATATTCTTATTAAAAGGTCCAAAATTTCCATTGTAAATTTTAATTATAAAACAGTAAGATATATATCTATATAGATTATAAAGCAGCCCCAGTTTTAAATTACTCATAGATATTTAAATTATTCTATTAATGAATTAATTTACTAAAATAAACTTTTATTAAAAGCTTAAGATTTTGCAGTGGAAAAAGAGGAGTACACAAATCTTATAATAATCACACTAATATGTGGTTTTTTAAAATACTATTTAGGAATATAATAATATTCATTAATTCTTTTTTGATATTCATCTTTAGTACTACCAGTTTTATTAATTCGAGGTCGTTTCGTCAATTTTTCTCTTCTAAAAGTAATTCCCATCAATTTTAAAAACAAATTAAATCCATCTCTTAAACTTAATGGAACAAAAGCCTTACCTTCTAACCCAGGGGTACCTTCAAATACTAAAATAGAATCCGCTATAAAATCTTGGGTAATAATATCATGTTCGACTACAAAGGCTGATTTCTTTAATTCTTCAATGGATTTTCTTAATAATTGAGCTACTTGTAATCTCATTTCAACATCTAGAAAAGCAGATGGCTCGTCTAATAAATAAATATCAGCTTCAGTTGATAAACAATTGGCTATGGCCACCCTTTGTAATTCGCCGCCACTTAATTCAGAAAACCTTCGTTCTTTAATATATTCTAACTTTAAGCCATTTATTAATCGTTTTTTGTAGGATTGACTTAGATACGGAGCCAATCTAATCTGATTGATAATTTCAGAAACCAATTTTGATTCAATCATTTTAATATATTGTGGTTTGATTGAAACTTTTAACTTTTTTCTTTCAGCGTTTTTAATATTAAGCTGATTTTCATTATCAGATTTAATTTTATTTGCTAATAAATCGATGAATGTAGATTTGCCAATTCCATTAGCCCCAAGAATACCAATAATTTCGCCAGCGTGGATTTCACTCCCATCTACAGTTAGATGGAAATCACCTAATGTTTTTTCTAAATCCTTATAAGAGAGTACGATACCTCCAGAATCAAATGACGAATTTATAGGTGGTCTTTCATGAAATCGAATTGGTTCATTCCTGAATCTTACATTTTCATCTTTAATATACCCGTTTAAATAAATATTAATACCTACTCTCACGCCTTGAGGGTGTGATATAATTCCATAGGCTCCAGGAATTCCATAAAGTAAGGATATATAATCGCTTAAGTAGTCTAATATTGCTAAGTCGTGTTCAACAACTACAACGGTTTTATCGTTATCCGTAAGAGATCTAATCAATTTAGCCATGTTAATTCTTTCACTAACATCTAAATAAGAGCTAGGTTCATCAATAAGATATACATCTGCATCTTTGAGATAAGCAGCAGCAATGGCAACCCTTTGCAACTCACCACCCGATAAAACAGATATGTTTCTATCTAAGATTTCATTAAGGTTGAGTTGCTTAACGATTGTATCTAAACGATCATTAACATCGTTTTTTTTTAATAAATTAAAGACTTTTCCTGAAACATGTTTAGGTATAAGAGTAATATTTTGAGGCTTATGAACAATCTTAGATTTTTTAGTAAACAACTCAATAAAATACTGCTGCAATTCTGAGCCTTTAAAGAAATTAATTATATTATCATCACTTGGAACCTCATCTTTAAACCTTCCAAGATTCATTCTTAATTCTCCTGATAAGATATTTAACATAGTACTTTTCCCTATCCCATTTTGCCCTATTAACCCCAGTACTTTTCCTTTCTTAGGAATGGCCATTCTAAATAAAGTAAATTGATCTGGGCCATAACGATAAGTCATTTGGTCTTTTAATGGATCAGGTAAATTAACAATGTTTATTGCATTAAAAGGACATTTTTTTATACAAATTCCACACCCAGTACATAGACTCTCTGTTATTATTACATTTTTCCCTTCTGGGCTTAATTCTATAGTTTTTTCTCCTGTTCTTACCTTTGGACAATATTTAATGCATGGTTTTTCCCCAAAAGGGCTACATTTATCAGGTTTACAGCGATCTTTATTAAGTACGGCGATTCTCAAAACTTTCTCACCACTTTTTAAAATAATAAATGATAAATAATTTTTATCATTTACTCGGCTTAGGTTTATTTAATTAGTGAAATAATTTGGTAAATAAATTATTAGTACATTGGCTAGAAGAAACAGTGGATAAAATTTCTGAAAGAAATTTAACAGAATTAACTCTATCTACTGGAAAAACCCCTTCAGGACATGTTCATATAGGAATTTTAAGAGAAACAATTATTTGCGACGCTTTAAGAAGAGTATTTGAAGAAAAGGGCTCTAAAATAAATTCCTATCTATTTATGGATGATTTTGACGCAGCTAAAAGGTTTCCATATTACATCGATGAGAAGTTTCAGAAAGAGTATTTAGGAAAACCATTTGCTTTAATACCCTGTCCTTTTGAAAATTGTGGATGTGAGAGTTATGGAACACATTTTGGAAACGAGTTAATTTCCACCTTTAAGTATTTTGGTATAAAGAATGAAATTATATGGTCATATAGATTGTACCAAAAAAAAGAAATGCAAGAAAAAATAAAGATTTCTCTAGATAATACAAACCAAATTAAGGAGATTTTAAAAAAATATATTCTACCTACTTTAGATGATGAACGGAAAAAATTATTCAAAGAAACGCAAAAAACATGGATACCTGTAATGGCAATTTGCGATAAATGCGAAAAAATACAGGATCGAGACAAGGATGGTACAATACACCCTAATAGAGTAACAAAATATTTAAATAAAGAACAAGAGGTCTTATATGAATGTCCTGCATGTGGTTATAAGGGGCAATTATCCATTTATAGTGGTAAACTAAAATTAAATTGGCGTATCGATTGGCCTGCTAAATGGGCGTTATTTAAAACTACTTGTGAACCAGCGGGAAAAGACCATAGCGTAAAAGGAGGTGCATACGATACCGGGTTAGAAATATGCCAAAAAATTTTTAAATATGAAGGGCCAATAAAGCTTCCCTATGAATGGTTAAGATTAGGGGAACAAGATATGAAAACTTCAAAGGGCATAGTTTTTACTCCACAAAAATATTTAGAATTAGCAGATCCAGAACTATATAGAATGTTAATCTTAAGAACAAATCCTATGAAGCATATATCTTTAAGAATTGAAGAGATTCCTCAATATTATGATTATTACGAAAAAATGGAAAATATATTTTATTCTCTCGAACAACCTGAATCTAAGGAAGAATTTAATTTTTATAAATATCTCTATCCATTAACCAAAGTTAATGATATTCTTGATACAAAACCAATCAGAATACCATTAAAACTCTTAATTTTTCTTTCCCAAATGCAAAATATATTGAGTTTAGAAAAATTATATAAAAAGGGCATATCCTCTTTAAGAGATAAGGAAAGTCAAAATTCTATTTCGATAAACGAATTTAAATTCCTATTAAGAAGAACGGAAAATTGGGTTAATGAAGTTAAAAAATTAATTGATATTATAAAAGATGACAAGGTTAAAAGAAATATTTTGAGTAAAATTGACATTTTTACGATTCCCGAAACAATAGATAACGATCTCATTAAAAACTTAAGTGAAGACCAATTAGGAGGCCTAATGTTATTTAGATCTTATTTTATGCAAAATAATGATCTAGATGCTGATTCAATTCAAAACAAGATTTTTACAATAGCCAAAGAAGAGCAAGATATTCCAGCAAGAAAAATGTTTGAAGCATTTTACCTCGTCTTATTAGGGAAAAAGTTTGGCCCCCGATTAGGGGCATTTTTATTGATGTTAGATAAAACTTGGTTTTTAAAGAGATTAAATCAAATACTCGATGAAAACCATAGATAAGGAAAAAAATAATTGTTAATCTAATCAGATTCTTTAGTTTTCTTTTTTTTTTTCCACTTATACCATTTCTTTTTTTTTTGTAATTTCTTTTAGCAATCAGAACAATATGTAATACCCTCTTCAATAATTTGGTCGCATCTCTTACAATGCTTATGTGGATAAATGTATTCTTCTGATTTTTTTTTGTATCTTTCGTATTTACTCAATTTAAATCTCCAAACAAGTATTAATTAATTTATGTAAGTGATAAATTATAACTTTTTCACTCCAGAAACTATTTTTATTCTAAAAAATTGAGCTTTCTTTAACTTCCGTCTTATTTCTGAAGGATATAAGGGGAAATATGAGAGGAAAGTTTCTTTATTATCTATTACATAATTTAAATTATACTTCCAATCATGTAGGACTTTATCGATTTTCTCTGGGTTTACTAAAGCAAATACAGATCCTCCCCCTCCCGCACCTGTTAATTTTGCAGCATAAACATCGGTATGCTCTTCAATTAAACTTATTAAAATATTATTAGCTAATCCAATTCCATGGGTAAACCCCGCATATCTCATTATGTCATTCATGATGGCTGTATTTTCTCTAAAATATTTTCCTAACAAATTCCAATCTTGTTTCATTATCGCAAAACGGGATTTCCAAGAAATTTCTGCTAGTTTTTCATAACAAATTAAAATTTTTTGGTCTTTATGTAAGTACAATTTTCTCAATTTCTCATGAACGATTCCACTTTCATGTGATATCCCGGAAAAACAAATAATAATTGGTAGGCATTTAATATCATATGATAAATCAATTCTATCATAAATTGCTAAAGGTTCCATTGAAAGCTCCTTATGATGCAATTTTCCATAATAAGAACAAAAACTCAGCCCTCCCCTAGCTATTACATAGCGATCTCCATATCCCGCAGTTATTTTTAAATCGTCATCTTCGACTTTAGTTGCCATTTCTGCAATGATATCTCTATTTATTGGAAAATCCTCTTTATTTATACATGTTAAATTTTTATATAATCCAAAATATTTTGCAAAACCATATAAAATAGCGATTATTATTGCTGCACTCCCACCTAGCCCACTTTGGCGAGGTATAGTAGTTAATATACCAATTTCAAAATTGTTTTTTTTAAATTTCTCCAAAAACACAGAGCATGTTTTAATAAATCTATAAACGCTAGCATAAAAAAGTTTAAAATCTTCATCATATTTTTTTTTAAACTCTAAAATTTGTTTTGAAATTACTTCTTCTTTCTCAATTTGAACAATAATATTATTTGACATATTTTTAATTGAATATAATCTTACAAAGCTAGAATCTACCCTACTTTTTATATAAACAAATGCTGATAATGGATTATTTACACCATTAATTGCTACAGAAGGCATCCAGAAATCCCCCTCTACAGCATCTAAGGGATTTATTAGATTAATCCTTGATGGTGCTTGAATAATAACCTCAGGATTTAGGTTATTAATAAAATATAAGATTTGCTCTAACATTTAAAAATCGCTTCTTGATGTTTAATTGATTATTTTTAAAAAAATTGATTTAAACTAGTCTTGTTTTATAGAATTTTTAATCCTATAAAGAAATTTTACATAATACTAATAATATTTTTTTACTTTTTTAGAACTTAAAAGTTATTAAAATCTCTCTTTAAATTGAAATCTGTAAAAAAATGCTAAGTTTTTATAATTTCAACAAATAAATTTTGTGATATGGTTAAAAAAGGCAAGTTCAAATTTCTCTCCTTTTTAATTGAGAATCAATTAATTTATTATAAAAGTTTAAACAAAAATAAAAAATTAGTAGCTTTTTCAATTATAGAGACTAATAGTCTACTAAAAATAATTCCAATTCTTAATGATTTACTTAAAAAAAGGTTTCTGCTTTATTATTCAATTCAGATTAATATCCCCAAAAAAAGAAGAAAATTAATTTTATTAAATTTTATTGGTAATGATAAAAATAGAATTATAAAATTTTTTAGCTTAATTTATCAACAAATAAGTGACTGCGATAAATCTGCTAAGTTTTTGAAAAATCGTCATTTAAAAAGACAGTTTTTACATATTATTTCAAATAAAATTAATGTAGATATTAACACTATGAAATTAGGAGATTCATTAATATTAAAACATGATGAAGATTTGCAGTTTTTACATTTTTATCAAATAGATTGCCATTTTATTAAAAATAAAAGCGTTTCTTTGCATAATTTACTAAAGTTACTCAATAATTTTAACCGGAAAGGATTTTTGATCTTTAATATAAAGGTTAATAACAAAGAAGAGCTCCTATACCACGCATATTTTATCGACATCAAATATGAACAAAATAATTATTCACTGGACATCGAAGAAGAAGTTAATTCTCTGTTTAATTGTGAACTATTTAAAAATGTAGAATTAAATTTGAAACTCCTTTACTGTATTTTATGGAGGACTAAAATTTCTGAGATTTATTACAATTTAGAAAACGGGGTTAATCTATTTTTATCTTTAAGCCAATTCAATTTTCAAAAGTTATCAAAGTTCAATACTCAGTTTGAAAAGGCTTTGCAATTGAATCAAATTAATTTTCATAGATTGAACCGAAATCTCTTATTGATTGAAGATAAAATTCTATTTTTAATTTTTAAAGATTTTCATCGTGAAGATATTTTGAGACTTCTAGAAAAATTCTATTCCAGATACTTTATAATTATTTTAATTTTAAATCAGGATGAGTATAAAAAGTTATTAGATGTTAATAAAATAAAGTTCTTGGAGAATCTAAAAACTTTGAACTATATGGATTTTGTGAAACTTAATTTTTCAGTTTTGAAAAATGAATATGTATTAAAAAATTCCTAAATCAATAGCAATATCTTGAGCAGAATAATCTGAGCGTAGTTTAATTAAGGCTTTTTTTTCTCCTCGAGGAGTAATTATTGTATTAACCTTTATAACTTTTACATTATGAATTTTTTCTATAGCTTGTTTAATTTGACTTTTATTAGCTCTTTTATGAACAATAAAAACCAATTTATTTTCTCTCTCAATTAGATCAAATGTCTTTTCTGTTATTAAAGGTCTTTGAATGATTTTATAATATCTTTCCATTTTAAATTAACGCCTCATAATTCTTTAAATCATTAAAAGCAGATTGAGCCCATAAAATTAATCGCCCTGACAACCCTCCTGGGGCTAAATTGGCGATTGACAAATTTTCAAACTTAATAACATCCACCCCTGGAATATTTCTTGAAGCCTTTACTATTCCGAAATCGTCTTTTATAACAATTAAAATGCTTTTTTTATTTTTGTACTTACGCCCTCTTCTTTTCCCTTTTCCGGCTCTAATCTTTTTGCCTTCTTTTACCTTAACCAGTTCATCTTCCAAACCTAATTCAGAGAGGATTGAATACATTAATTTCGTTTTTTTAACAGTTTGAATTTTATCATCAATTACTAATGGTATTTCTGGGACTTTATCAATGAGATGACCTCGATTTTTAACCCAATCTAAATCGCCAGAAGCAGAAATCGCGGAAATTAATGATAATTTGTTTACCTTTTTATTTATTTTTTTCTTAACAATTTTCTCTGTTTTAATTGGGTGTGCCCTTCTTCCGCCTTTTGCGAAAGGAACCCTCCCAACATTCCGAGCTGTTGGGAACCCTGAACCTTTTATTCGTGGGGCCCTTGAGATTCCGTGTCCTGTACCCCAACCCTTAGCTGTATTTCTTAACCCGGCTCTCTTATTTCTACCTTGAACTTGTTTATTTTTACTGAAAGAAATTTCACTTGCTTTACGAATTAGATCTTTTCTAGGTTTTATACCAAATATTCTTGGCATATCAACTAAATTTTTTTTTTTACCATCTAAATCATAAACATTAACTTTTTCCATAAAATCACTATTTTCTTTGTTGACTTTCTCTACTAATAAATGTTATTTCTGGTGATTTAACCATAAACGACTTTACTGGTCTTATTGTTTTTCTTATTCTAATTAACCGATTTTTTGGACCCGGTATGGAGCCTAACACAAGAAGATAATCTCCGTTAACTCTGCCATATCTAATAAAACCACCCTTAGGATTTATTTCTTCTTCATTTTCTCCAATGACCATAATTCTTTTATGATATTCCGTTCTTTGATGATAGCCCATTTGCCCAGGGCGCGGAACTGTATAAAGAACTCGCGCTGGATGCCAAGGACCTATACACGCTACAACTCTTCTAGCTTTACTATTTTTTCGGGTTAGGATTTTCACCCCATATCTTTTAACGGGTCCTTGGAATCCTTTTCCTTTTGTTACGGCTAATATATCAACTAATTCGCCTTCAGTTAAAACATCTCGTGCCTTAATTTCTTTACCTAAATATTCTAAAGCAAAATTAAATTCCTCTATTGGGGATCCAATGGAGTTCAACTTAACTTCAATAATATCAGGCTTTTTTCTTGGTAAAGATGTAAGATGCGGTTGAGTTTGAAAAATCCCCCTAATATCACTTGTATTATTTAAGGATTTAGAGAGTTTTTTCTTAATTTCATCATAATTGTATTTTTCGAAATTCGGAATGTTAATTTTGCGATTAAGATAATTATTTAATTCAGTAGAAAAAATATCTCCCTCTATATATTTTCCATACTCATCTTCATTATAAACTCTAATTCCAATGAGGATTAAAGGAGGAACTTCAATAACAGTAACTGGTTTCATCAATTCTTTTCCATAATAAGGGCTATTTTTTTGATCTTCTATATATGTAATATGAGTCATACCTGCTTTGAAACCAGCAAACCCTAAAAAGATAACATTTTCGGATGTATCTAACCAGTGTCTTACTCTACCTTTAGCAGATGTGGCTCTTTTTCTAGGAAGAAACGCTAATGAACCGTGTCTTGGAGCATGTTTTTTGCGGTGACCCATATATAATCACTTATGACTTTAAAATTCTAAATTATTTAAAATAAAAAAAGTTTTGCATTAAATCATAACATTTAAATCCCTTAAATTAAAAAAAATGGGCTTTTTAAATTTATGTTCTAAAAAAAATAGATAGATGACAATAAAATTTGAACATTTAAGTCATATACAAGTAAAAGAGACTTTAAGCGGCAAAGAAGAGAAAGTTTTAGTTATTGATTGTTCTGAGTGTTCAGGGGCACTAGAGCATTTATTTCAAAATGAAGAATGCATATTATGTGTTCTAAAAAATTTATATTTAAATAGAAAAAAAGTTTTTACAAATGTAATAACAAAAATCCATGATCCATTAATCGACCAAGATCAAATTTCATTATTTTTGAATTATTTTAAAAGAATAAGCTATATTAAAAAAATTTGGAGAAAAATTGACAGTATAGGAAAAAAGAAATGTATGTATCAAGAATTTAATTGCAAAATCACAGCTTTACCCCCTAAGTTTCTCTATTTTAGTAATGATCTTATCTTAAATCCCCTTTATGTTTTCAATTTTATTTCTGAAAAAATTAACGAACTTAAAGATCTCGAATATTTTAACATAGAGTGTCAAAATTGCTCTAAAAAAGTATTACTTTTACTTAAAGCCCTATTAAATGTCCTAAATGAACTGAAAATTGTTCAAAGTTATAAAAGATTTCTTAAAAGTAATAGCAATTCCAAAGATTTAAACAAATTTTACGAAGAATTCTTTTTCAAAAAATCGTTATTTTTTGAGGAAAAAAAGAGTTTTGACAAAGCTTTAACAGTTTCTACCGGTGATTTATTTGAAAAATATAAAACGGGAGATAATCAAATATTTCAAATTTCTATTTATAATATTGCTAGTGAATATGAAAAAAAATATACTATACAATATTCATTTGAATCCGTGGTTGATGAAAACTATTTTAAAAAGGTTGTACAAGACGTCAAAAACGATTTAAAACTCCTCGATATTAATAAAATCGCTCCGTTAGAAAATCTAATAAGTATTTACAAAAAAGAAGCTTTAATTTATTTAGATTCAAAATATAAGTTTCCATTAATCGAAAGGGAAAGAATTGCTTATATCGCTGCATTATGTAAATTAAACCTAGAAAAGATTTTTCCTCTATTAATTGACGATTTTATTGAGGAAATTTTTTTAGATTCTCCAAATGATAAGATATACATAAATCATCAAAAATTTGGACGTTGTAGAACAGATATTAAATTTAAATCAAAGGAAATTGAGCGATTAAAAACATTTTTAAGAATATATAGTGGAAAGAGACTTGACTATTCCAATCCAAGTATTAAAGTAGTAATAAAGAACAAATATTTTTATTGCAGGTTTGCGATCGATGTTGAGCCAATTCAGTTAAATCATTTCGCGTTAGATATAAGAAAGTTAAATAAAAACATATTAACTGTTCAAGATTTACTGAAAAACGGAACCCTTAATCCCGCAATAGCCGCATTTTTATATTTATCGCTTATGAGAAGGGTGAATATCACGGTTACTGGTGAGACTGACACTGGAAAAACAACGTTAATAAATGCATTAGATTTATTAACACCAAAAAAATTTCGAAAAATATATGTAGAAAATGTAATTGAATCATTAAACCAATCAAAATACGATAGACATCAACTAAAATATAGAGTTGATTCACTCCAAGTAGGATTAAACCATAAACTTTCAAAACAAAATCAAATTAGGAATTTATTACATCGTACGCCCGATATTATTTATTTAGGAGAAATTCTAACTAAAGAGGAAGCGGAGGCAATGTTTCACTGTTTAGCTGCGGGGTTAAAGGGATTTCAAACGATTCATTCTAACGACATCCCTTCTTTAATAAATAGAATAATTCATCATTTCAAAATTCATATTTCATGTTTAAGAGATTTAGGTCTTATAGTTTTCATGAAAAAAAATCGAGAAAAAAGATTTGTTGATTCAATCTCGGAAATAAATAGTAATATTGAAGATAATAAAGAAATTTATCAAATCCTTTTCAAATTCAATCCTCAAAAAAAAAACTGGGCGAACCTAATAAATTTATTTAATTCAAACATTATCTGTAAGCTAAGAAAATACGAAGATATTAGTAAAGAAAAATTTCAAGTATTATTTAATATTTATAAAGACATCTTTAATACTCTTCAAAAAATTGATAAAATATCAATTAATAAATTAATTAAGTTTTTTGATCAAGTTTCTTTTCATTCTTCTGACAATCTAGAGAATCTTTGTTTATTTTGGGAAAATTGGAAAAACTCATGTAGTTTAAATTTATAGATTGTTAAAATCATATATGACAAATCTGTTAGAAAAGGCATTATTAACGGGTTTTGGAATTTTTGTTTTAACTATTTTTCTATCAATGATTAATCCATTTATTATACAAATTTCTGAATTTAATGGAACGATAGAAAATGACATAATAGCTTATGAAAATTTCTTTGATGAGGTAGATATTGCTGTCAAATTCATCATTGAGAATCCAGATGCGATTTATTTAAGAGAAATTGATTACCCTAAAAATTTGAATGTTACATTTAATGATTTTTATGTTAAATATGATTTTATAATTGAAAATAAATTAAATTATAAAATTTATGAATATAATGAACCTTTTACCAATTATTTTTACAGAAATTTATCTACAACGACTATTATATTAAATGTTTCATGCTTTCAAAATTTTATTGCTGTAAATTTTAATTAATTTTAAAACACGACTGATTCTATGGTATTAAACGATAAATTAATCAGTTTCTGTCAGAAGATTCATCCTTATAACATCCCTTGTATAAAGTTCAAAGAACTGGATGTTAGGTATAACTTAATATACAAAAAAGAATATAAAATTGACGAAAATGATATTAATAAAGCTAGTTTTATAATATTTCTAATCTCTTTTATAGTCCTCTTTATTACTTCAATATTTAGCACAAATTTTAGTCTAATAATAATAACAATTTATTCTTTTATCTTAGCATTAATTTTTTCTTATACTTTTAATATTAGGTTTTATAAAGAAATTAAAAAGAAAGAAAAGCAAATAAACGCCTTATTGTATCTTGTTAAGATTTATTTTTCCTTAATTCAGAAATCATTAGGAGAAAACGCAGATTATTCCATCAATTTTATTAAGTTAATTAAAGAGTATAAACTTCCAATATCAAAAGACTTTGGAGAAATATTAAGTAAAATTCAATTGGGTCAAAATCCAGAAACCTTGTTGTCTGAGATTATTACACCCTCAGAAGATTTTAATTCGTATTTAAAGAGCTTGTTGTTATCAAATTTCAGTCATAATAACATTAGGAATGGTTTTAGTGAAAATTCATTAGAAAAACAATTTAGAACATATCTGAGAGAAATCGAATCTAAATTAACCGTTCTATTCTTTATTGGCTTATTTTTCCCCTTAGGTTTATGTTTTTTAATCTTATTTCAAAGAATTAATTATTTATTATTAATTTCTATTTTACCGCTTTTTTTCGTCTCTTTAAAATTTCTAAATAAAAAATTTTTAAAAAATGACTTTTTTTTGTTAGGATTAATAAACAATTACTCAAAGAAGGAGAAAACAAAATTTGATGAATTTATTTCCTTCCTTATTGGGTTTACTATGAATTTAAAAAGAAATATATCTCCTGAAATAGCATTTCTTAAATCATATTCCCAAAATGAACGACATTTTAAATTATTAGAGAAGCCATTAAAATCACAAATTTCCCAACTTTTAAACTTCTCTTGCTCATTTGACGAAATACTAGAAAATCTACATGTTGAATTGAAATCGATACGATTCAAATTAATTTTGGATGTTATAGGGAAGATTGTTGCTGAGAATGCTTACCTCTCTCATGAAAAGATAACTGATATCTTAAACATAATATCAAATCACCAAAAACTCGAAAATCGGTTAGAAATAATAATACGGGGAGAAAGATTTAAAGTATTATTGTTTTTATTTTTGTTACCCATAATTATTGGAGGAATTGGAGGGTTGGTTCCCCTATTTAATTTTGTGATTAGCAATGTTAATTTTAATCCTGGTCTCAACTTAGCTTCTTTATTCGATTTAATATTTACTTATGATTTTATTATTTTATTTTTCTCCCTCTTATTTTGCGTTTATATCTCCTCATATTATTTTTTAAGAATAATAAACTATCATAGAAGGAAAATCTTATTGATTGTTTCTAATACATTATATGTATTAGCATTTTTCTTCTCATGTATTAATATATTAAATTACATTTAAGAAAGAGTTGAAGAATTCCTAACTAAATAAAAAAACATAAATTAATTCTATAAACAAAAAAATCCCAATAAAAATAACTAGTAATTTAGAATAAGACACCACGGTTTTAAAGAACACAGTTTCAAAACCTTCACTAAAAGCAAAAACCTCTATTTCATTTAAAATTTGAAAAAATGGCATCAAAAAAATAAAAAACAAGATTAAAGAAATAAAAATTGCAATAGGCTCAGCAGAAATAACAGAAAACGCAAAAATAAAAATAAAAAATACCAATAACGAATAGAATTCAAATAGAATTAAATTTAACTCTGACATGTACATTATTTATTAAAGAAAAAACTATTTAAATTTCTAAGATTATAAAAAGTATTATAAATAAAAATAGAGAATTTGGAAGAATTTTATAATATATTATAATATTAATAATTATTTTAAAATTATATTTTTATAAAAAAGATTGCAATATCTAATATATAATTACGGATTATAATAGAATTATATGCAAATGGGTTGATTAAAATTATGAGAAATTTAAAATTGAAGGGATTAAAGTATAGTAATGGAAAATACGACCTATTTAATGAACGGTTTGTATTTTTCCCTCCACAAATCATTAACATTTTATCATCAATTTATGGGGAAGGTGTAAAATCTTTATTAGTATGGCTGGGTAAAAAAGTTGGGTGGGCATTAATTCAAAAGTGGGATGATAATTTAAAATCTAAAACATTAAATGATCTAGTCAATCAATTTAGTAGTATATTAAGCAATCATGGTTGGGGTCGTTTTACACCCAAAAAAATTTCTGATAATTTAATTGTTATTGAGCTACATCATAATATTTCTAATGATTTAGATAGCAAATCAAAATATATCTGTTATTATATTACAGGAATATTAGCTGGCTTTGGCGAATATGCTCTATACAGAGTAAATGTTATAGAAAACAATTGTTGTATAGAAAATCCTAGTTTTGGCTCATGTGAATTTAGAATTGAGAAAAGTATTTAAAGACATAATTTACCATGGGTCCCATTCCTCAGGGTTAAGTTCTTCACTTCCCTCATTTCCAATATTTTCCTCAGTTGGTTTAGCCGGTAGTTTAAGATAATCATTATTTTCCTCGACTACCTGTTTTTGGGGTTCAATCTCGTTCGAAATTAAATTTTCTGTTAGAATTATTTGATCTTCGCCAATTACAACATCTTTAAAAGCAGTGATTAAGGATAGAAAATTAAAGAATTCTTCTTTAGCCATTTCTACGATAATAGACTCGCTATTTTTTAATAAAGTAAGTTTAATTATACGAACTTCACCACTTATCTCTACTGAAGTTAATTCTATACTTTCATTTTTATTTTTTAGCTGAATTTTCCACGATGTTTCTCTAGTTTTTTCAATTTCCATTCTTTAAATTACACTCTTAAGATAATTAAAATTCAATAATTTAATAAAAATTAACTAATATAAAATTTTCTTTATATTTTTTATGTCGTTTTTAATTAATAATGCTAAAAAAGGGAACTCCCTTTTTTCAAATTATTCAACAAAGATAATTGAATATTAAAAAATTATATACAAAAAAAATAAGGATAACGATTGGAGGTCTATATTGGGTTAAAAATTGAAATTTTTCTGTTTTATTATCATAAAATAGAGCTAATGATTTTAAGAGATATTTTTCGCCAGTGGATTTATTGAGTTGTGAAAAATCTATAAATTTATAAAATATTTCAATAAATATTTTTTGCATTTTTGAGAAATTTTCATTTTCACTAAAAAACATCTCATATACATTCATATTTGTTAAATTGTGCGTAATTAGATAACTAATTATTCCCATTATTAAATATAATAATAATAAAATGGAAAAAAATAAAAGTAACCATTGAAAATTCAAATAAGATATTGGATTAAAAAGAAAAAGCATTGTTAATAACTTACCATCACTCCCCCCTATTATCTTTAAACAAAATAATAAAAATGATAAAAAAAACGCTAAAAAAAGAAACCATATCTTTACTATCATAAAAATTATTATGTTATTATAAAAATGTAAAAATTCAATAAAAATTAAGAAGCTACCTATTAAAAAAAAACCCGAAAGAACTTTATTGGGTATGATTCTAAACCTGATATCTCGATACAAACAATAAAATAAAACTATATTTGAATAGAAAACACACACACACACATTTAAAATCATTTGTTCATAATTCGCCTTCCCAAATTTCTATAAATTTCTTTAAACTCTTAGCGCGAATGTTTTCAGTTTTATATCGATATATTTTAATCCGTCCAAATACTTTTTCTTGAATTAGATTTAAGGATTTTAAATGATTTAGATGAGATTTAACGCTTGTGTGATTCAATCTTGTTTTTTTTATAATTTGAGATATTGATAATTCATGGTCTATAGCAAGTATTTTTAATATTTTTATTCTCGCTTTTGAACCCAATAAATTCTCTATGTTAAAATTTTTTTCAACTATCAAATCTTAATTCCCTTAGATTGTAAAATGTTTATGATAATTTCTTCAAATTTAGAAAGTGAAATCTCTTGAACTGCAACTAAACCCCTTCGACCCTTTATAGCCTCACTTTTGATTTCCACAGTAATTAAATTCTCTCTTTTAAAATCTTGAAGATAATTCCATAATTGTGAATACGATCGAGGTTGAATTCCTAAATTTTCGCATAAAATCAAATATGAATTTGTAATCACTAATGAAGAAATTTGAATCTTTCCACTTTTCTTTAAAGCTTTTATAATTGCTAATAAGAAAATTACTTTCTGTAATGTCATATATTTTAAAACATCTAGAGTCGAAAATGGAACTATATCTTGATTTCCAAGACGTACGCATTCCATAGTTATATATTTTAAATCCTGACTTTCAGCAATTTTACTTGATTTCCATAAAAGATTTAACCCATATCTAATATCTCCACTTTGATAAACCAAATCTGAAATAGTTTCGATTAATTTGTTAGAAATTGTATTTTCTTTTAAACTTATCTCTGCTCTGTACTTCAAAATGTCATACAATTGCTCTTTTGTGTAATCATTAAATCTAATTATGTTTCTTTGAAGCGTACTCATAGTACTAACATCTAAGCTATTTAAACACGAGATATCTCTTGCTATTCCTATAATAGAGATGCATTGTCGAGCTTTAAATGAGTCATCGTTAATTCTCGTAAGAGAATATATCAAGTCTCCACCTTTATTTATTAAATAACCTAATTCATCCAATACAATTAAGAGTTGTAAACTTTGGTTATTAATTGAGTCTACAATAATATCTAGTAAATCTTGGGGCGAATATCCTCTTTTTGGAAAATTTTTATTAAGTACGCGAACTATTTTGATTAGAACTTTGTAACTAGTTCTTTCTTTCCTACAATTTATATGTACATATTTGATTAATATTGATCTTTTTTCTGCGGCATTTGTTATCATCTCACCAAACAATTTAATTGCTGCTGTTTTCCCTATTCCCGTTTTTCCTATAATTAATATTTTGCGCGATAAAGAATTTGGATTTGTTATTAACACTAAAAAAAGTTGAGATAATAGTGCCAATTCCTTTTCTCGATGTATTAACTTCTTTGGAATGAAATTAAGTTCAAGTTTACTCTCGTTTTTGAATAATGAAGGTTTTTTTAATAAATCTTCAAAGTAATCTATTGTTATAAAGAACACCCGATAAAATTATATAAAAAGTTAGAAAATTATTGTATATAATAAAATACAGAGTAGTAGTTTTTGATTATTAAAATAATAATTTAACATTTAATCAAACAATTTTCTCTTAGGAAATACAAAATGTATTTCGCAATATCAATGCTCGCTCTCAAAATACTTTAAAAAAATGCGTATTAATTTTTTGTCGGACATTTCATGCCATTATTGTATCTATAGAATCTACAATTTAAATAAATATTAACAAATCAAATAAATAAATTAGAATCTAAACGTTAGATCTCTAAGTAATTTGAATTTTGTTCTTTTTCTAATATTCACTTTCATACAAATAGAAGTAAAAAGGATAATTAAAATCGAAAAAAGAAAAATGTTTGTTGTAAAAAATAAATTAAAAACCCCTTGACTTAAAAAATTTTGAATTTTAAAATTCAAAGTAATTGTTTTATTTTCTAGATATTTGGTGCCGTTGAAGATGATATCAACATAAAACTTTTTTTCATTTTCTTTAAATCTAAAGTTATTTGTAGAGATTTCAATGTCTACAAATCCCGATTGGTTGGTTTTAAATTCATCTTCATATTCCAATGTCAAATTATTATAAAAAATTGTTTTTAAAATCTGGTTTTCAAGTGGTTTTATACTTTGGTTGAAAAAATAGAAGTAAAGCTTGATTGTTATTAAATGATCATCTTCCAAATTGTTATCGAATCTCAATATTTCTACGAAAATTGCGAGTTTTTCTACAAAAATTTCATAAGAAAATGTAGCATTATTATAAATCACATCATTTCTTATGTTAAATATTAAATTATTTTCTCCTAAATTTAAATGAGAAATAGTTGATATATTAAATGAAATTTCCCCACTCTCGTTTGTTGTAAAATTATTTTGATAGAATATTTTCTTATTAGAAATTATTTCAAAATGAAAAGTTTCGTTAACTAAATAAGACCCATTGTCTGTGCTATAAAATTTAGCCGTAAAAAAGTTATAATCTCCGTATTTTAGAATGTTTTTAAAACCGATCAATTGACACATCACATTTCTTTTTAACACATTTACGATTACAATTCCTCTAAAAGCATCTACAGGACCCCCAGCTCCGTTTTGATCTATGTAAAAATGGTATAATTTAATAAATAATGTATTAGTATAATTTAAAAATGAAATATTTAAATATTCAATATTGATTGTCCAATTCTTTTCTGAATAACCAATTTCATGGTGCTCTGAAGAATTCCAAAGAATATTATCAAAAATATCAAAAATTTGAACTTGGAAATACGAAATTTCATGACCAAGGTCATAAATTAATTCCCACGAAGCATTAATATTAATATTTTCGTTATTATAATAAATTTCTTTATCGCTTGTAAAAATAAAAACATCGTAGGAAAAACTTTTAGCGGACTTGGTAATTAGCATTATTGAGAGAGCGAGACACAGGAATAAAACAATTTTATTCTTTTTGTTCACATCAATTCTTTATATTAAATTATAAAAACTTAGATAATTTCAAAAAACATTTATTTTATCAAATATTTAAATTCAAAACTAAGAAATGTGTTTTGCTGAAAGTAGATGGGAAAAGTTAGAACTATATTAATAAAAAAGGTTTCAAAAGAGTTAATAAATAAATATCCTGATGTCTTCACTACTGATTTTGAAAAAAATAAAGAATTATTGGATAAATATCTTGAAGTAGACTCAAAACACTTAAGAAACCGAATTTCGGGATATATCGTTAATCTAATGAAGATCAAATCTCGAGAACCATAAAAAATCGAAAAAAAATTGAGTTTAATTATAATTATTTATAGAGGGTGTGACTGTTATTAAAGAAGACGCAAAGAAAATGGCAGATCTTCTAAGAACAGGTCATAAAATGCTAAATTTATCTTGCCCTATTTGTAATAATCCAATTTTTCAAAATAAAGACGGATTCTCTTTTTGTGCAATTTGTAATAGAGAAGTAATTATGGCAGACACCGTTTCAGATAAAAATATTGAGGAAAAAGAAACGATTTTAGACAAAAACACCAAACAACTCAACATACCTAGCGTTTTAATATCCGTTCTTACCGATAAACTAAATTGGATTACTCAAAAATTAGAGAAAGAGAATCAATTGGATATTATCGAAAAATATTTAAAAATATTATTTGATCTTTTAAACCTGTTAGAAAAAGCTAAAGGCTTTCAATAATAAATAGCGTGTTAAAAGATTTATATGTTAATGCTTCTGCCGGGATTTGAACCCGGGTCACGAGGGTGAGAGCCTCGCATGCTTAATCCTTTTTTCTGTGTTAAGAAATCAATAAGTTTGACCGGACTACACTACAGAAGCAAATAAAATATTATAAAACCAATGTTTTAATAAATTTTAACTAAATTTTAAATTTAATTAAAACTATTTTTAGTCTTATTATATAGATTAAATTCAGTTAAAAGAGCCGAAAATCAATTGAATTAACATACAAATTCCAATTATTGACGATTAAAAGAAGCCAATAAAATATTTTGGATAATATTAAAAAAAGAAATATTAATTAAATTGCATTCGATGTTTAGCCTTTTATTTATTACATTGAAATTGGAACTTCATTTGTTATGAAGATTGGTTTAAGTAGATTTACATAGTGGTCTCTAATAGAATATTCTGCGATCTTAGTTGCGTCTGAAATTAATTTTTGAGTTAATACGGTTTTTTGGTTAAACTCTCTAGATAATAACTTATCAGCCAAATATATTACCGCTCCTGTTAAAATAAAAGGATTTCGGCCGCCTCGATGCCATTTAGTCAAGCTATTAAGAATAGTTCTGCATTTAATTGTTAAATTGCGTTTATAATCTTCTTTTGACCAATTATTTCCTTTTTTAACTAATCTATCATCCAAATTTTTATGATTTATAATACTATCTATTAATCTAATTAGGTAATCTTCACTTTTATGTGGAATTGCATTGCTATTCAAATGAAATTTATATCTTATTCCGTCTCTCAGAATTAGCCTTGGATTAACTCTATGACCAAAATTTTGAAAGGCATCAGAAATTTCATTTATTGTAATTGGGGCATTATGATACTCTTTGCGAACAGAATAAAAAATACAAAATGCGATCAAAGAAATATTATTTATGATTTTTTGCTCATTTTTTACAATCTTTTTGTAATAATACGCAGCGTTATTTCGGATATTTTTATTTAAATTAAGGTAAATTGATATCTTATTCAAGATATTGAAGATTCTATATTCTGTTTCATGATTTTTAATCCTTAGAAATTGAGCATAGTTTTTCTTTAACCTTCTGTATAATTTTTGCTCATCAGGCGGCAATAATTTTCCTGTTTTATCTTTAAGATATTTTGACTTCTCATAATCTATAAAGGTTCCCAATCCCCCGATATAATCGGTTCTTTCTCCTAACGCAACATACTGTTTATTTAAGCTATTTTTAACATTGGTCTCATTAAAGATGTATGACGAATCCTTATAAATCTTATCTAATACTAAACCACATTCCTTACATGTCATTTCGAATGAGTTTGTTATGACACGACCTCCACATTCAGAGCATTTTTCAAAAACTTTTCCCTCTTTTGTATTATTTGCCAAATTTAATTCACACCAATTAATCGTTATAATGTAATTAATTTAGAAACCCTTTATCTCGATTTTGTAGAATTTTAGTTGTTTACAATTAGAAAATACTTCCATTAAAATATATAGAACATCTATAGCGAAGGGCTGAGGGATTATTGGAAGTAAAAAAAAAAAATAGTCTTTTTTAACTTTTTATTTATACTACATTTCACATCAGATTTGTTATTCTTAAAAAAATCATTTTTAAAAGAGATATTTCAATGAGTCAATCTCCAAACAAACTCGAAAAGATAAAAAAAATAACTTCAAGCCACAGTAATTTGTTTAAAAGAATTTTCAAAGAATTAAACCTTATTTTAAAAGGGAAGAGAGAAATTATGTATTCCGATATTATTAATCTTATTATACGACAAGGATATAAAGGAGAAATATATAATGAAATAATTTTATGGTGTAATTATAACATAAGACAAGGGAAATATATTGTCGTGATTGAATAAATAAATCTTTAGAAAAATCTTTGAAATTGAATAAAGAAAATTTAAAGAAGTTTTATATTTTAATAAAAAAGGTTAATTTGAAAATTGATTTTCATTTTAATCTTTATTCTTCTAAATTGCTAAGAAATGAAAACTAAAATAAAATTATAAATGTGTAATTATATTAATATTTAATAATATTATTATATAAAGACCAAAGCGATCTTTCTATATGTATATAATTTAATAATATGTTTTTTCAGCCTTTTAAATAGTAAACTTCAATGAGGATTTTTCTATGGTTCGATGGACGGCAGATCATAATATATATATAAAAATACTCTATTGGGGTATGGGTGGATCAGGTAAAACAACTATAGTAGACACATTATATAGATTAACTAAAGAACAAAAAAAAGATATTACTCCAACTGGAAATCTGACTAAAATTTCTATGGCAAGCGGGTCAACTTTATATTTTGATAGAGGTATATTTCAATCAACTAAACAGAATAAAGTATATTACCATGTCTATACTGTTGCGGGGCAGAGCAGGTTCTCTCCTTTAAGAAAGAAGATTTTCAAGGGTACAGATGGGGTTATTTTTGTCGTTGATTCACAAACACATTTTTTTGAAGATAATATCGAGTCCCTAAAAGAATTAAAAAATATTACAAGGGGTAAGTTAATTAAAGAAATTCCCTTGATAACAATGTTAAATAAGCAAGATCTTAGTGAAACTATTGGAGAAGAAGATTTTAAACAAGTTCTCAAGGAGGAAAAACTCTGGTATGGGCCTGATCATGAATTATATAATTGGAATCCCATAATATACAAAACGTGTGCATTATACGACAAGAAAATAGATGTTTATCGTAGTTTTACAGAATGCGCAAGAAGAACAGGGCTATATCAAATATATGGGGATGGCAAAGCACCTGTTGGAAATAATTTTAGCAGAGACCTCCCTGAATTTTAGAAATAAATACGAATATTCAATTTTTTCTTGTTATGCTAATAATTGCATTTTAATCAAAATTTAATAAAAAGATAAAATTCTTATTTTTTAAATAAGTATAATGCGTTTTATTTTTTAAAATTATTAAATAAAATTTATTATTTCAAAGGATACTAGGATTTCCCTAAGGTTATAAAAATTCAATGAAAATAACTAACATACATGACCTACTAAATTCAGGAATGAAATGTTATAGTTACCTTGAGGATTATAAGAACCAAAATCTCTTAAATATAAATTTTCCTATAATTTAATAATTTATATAAATTCTTAATCATTTTATCAAACATAAACCAATATTATTTTATGTTGAAATAGTCATGGGAGTTTATAATAGCATAAAAGAAGAATTACCCAACCAATTTTCAATTTTTCAGTTAATTAGTATTTTAGGAGTAGATGCTCAAGAAGGACGTAAGGTCAGAAATTTATTAAAGCAATTTCATAATAAAGGTTTTATTAAAAGACTCTCAAAAAATATGTATGAAAAAATTGAAAAATAAATAAATTATTAATTTGTTATACTCATTTTTAAAGTTAATTGTGGAAAAATAAAAGTTATAACCCGATTAAAAGAATCTAAAACTCCTTTTCCTTCAATTGCTATTGTCTTATTAACAGAAATAAACTTAAACATATTGAAATTTATTTCACTTAAAAACTCGTATTCATTTAATTTTTGAGGAACTTCTATATCGTATTTATTTAATGAAATAACTATGGGCAGGTTATAAAATTCATTTTTAAACATAGTTTTTAATTCATTCCATGATCTCAAATTATGTTGTAAACATTGAGCTCTTGAATCAACAACAAAAATTAACCCATCAACACCGTTTAGAGTGGAGGGTCGGGTGCTTGCATAGAAGTCTTGCCCGGTAGCAGAATAAATAAGAAATTTTAAACTCCATTCCGCACCCTTAAATTGTAAAACACCAAAATCAAACAATAAAGTTCTCCCCACGGTACTATCAATAGAATTTAGTTTTTCTTCTTTGTTGAAATAAGAAAATAATTGTTTTATTGATGTCGTTTTTCCTGACATGGCAGGACCGTAATACACGATTTTAACTTGCAAAGTTTTTTTCTCATAATCATATATCAAATTAATTAACCCCATAAAGATTGCATACTATCTAAGGCATTGACTTTTTTACCATTTTCAATTAAAATTGAAAAGTCTTCCCCCCATTCTTTATTAATAAAAGATATTATTCTATCAATGGGAGCGTCTTCATAATCTATAGTTTCTAAAAGAGTTTTACTCCCAATTTGCGTTTTCATTTCTATGTTATTTAATAGATTTAACCTAGATAAAATAGAAAATGCTCTTTTAGAACCTGAATAAAAATTTTGAACCTCTTTTTTAAGGATATTCTTTTTCAATTCTTCTTTTTCTCTATTAAAATCTAATAGAACATCTACTAAATCTTCATCAATTTCTTCAGATTTAATTTTCCCTAATAAAACTCTTTTCATTTTGATGATGGATTTCTCAGTATCTTGGGAAATTTTTTGTAAAATACCGTGTTCAAATTGAAGATCAAGTAGTTTCCAATTTATGCCCACTAATTCGATAGAAAATGAGTTAGAAAAGAAGGCGATACCCAAAAAACAATTAATTTTTTTTTTAATGCTGTTAGTAAACTGACGAATCTTATCTTTTTGCTCAAGTATTTCAATTCCAATTAACCAAGAATTAAAACGCTCAAATTGGTTCAGAGCTTTGAGAGCAACACTGGTAGGACACCGTATATATATTTTTTGAGTATTATAATCAATATTTTCATTCATTACTAAATCATGATATTCTGTGTTAGAAATAAAATCTGTATAAAAGATAAATTCTTTCCGAAAATGAATCAGTTCTGATAAATTTATTAAAAAATCATCGATTTTCTCTGCGTTATTACCATAAACGATAATTGGGATTCTATTTAAGAGGGTATAAAGTATTAATGTTGTATCAGTTGTTTTTAATTTTTCCAATAACTCAAAAAAAATCATTTTTTCACCTTATCCTTTGATAATTAATTCTCCTAGCATAGTTTTAATATCAAAGGGCCTTTGATCCTGAATTTCAGATGCTCTCTTAATAAGAGAATGTATTTTGTTTGAAAATTGAGGAATAATTAATCGTATCAAACCTAACTTTTGTCGGGATTTACCCATCTCAGTACTAAATATTGCTTTTCCCAAACCATGTATAAATTGAAATGAGTTTTCACAATCTAATAATATATTTTCCGCATTCATTTTTTTAAGCAACCAAGCACACCTATTTGCCGTTTGAAAAAGCGAGTAACTCATTGCGGAGATATTATCTAAATTTCTTTCCTTATCATTGGTGTTCTTCAAAATTTTTGATGCAATAAATCCCCCTTCTATGGTAATATATGCGTATTTTAAATCAGGAATTGCAATAGAAAAATTGCTTAAAACTTTTCTTAGCTCCATAGATATATTTTCTGATAAATTTAACGAAAAAGAAGACACTTTGAAATTAAAGTCCTCATTCTCTTTAACATTGAAGCCTTTAATTATGCTTTGAATCCGTTGTTCATCAAATTGAACTAATGGTGGTTTAAAAGATTCGCCAGAAGTAATGAGAGTAGTTTTGATCTTTTTTAAACATTCACTAGTTTGTAAAAAAATCCCCCCTAAATTTGTATTTGGCTGAGCAGTAATTGCAATAAAAAACTCGTGTTTATTATCGAGAATTCCTTGCTGTTGCAAAATCCTATTCAAAGAATAATGTATCGGACTATTAAGAGGAGCTATTAGAATTTTTGCTTTCTTTCCCTCTATCAAGATATATTTTAAATCGTTTGGATGTAAATGAATCCCAACGTTAAAGATCGCACTAGTGGCAGAACTAACGTTAAAAATTTCATCTTTAGAAAACCAAACTCCGGCCGACTGAATTGGATTCCCATCTCTTTGAGTTAAAACCGCATTTTCTACTCCTTTCAACTGTTTTATTTGATCCAGGTGAATACCTATCTTTTCTTTTAAATCCATTTTAATTCGCAACGTTCCTTTTTTAGATTAGTATTTTTAAATTAAAACTTAGATTTTTAAACTACGAATATTTGTAAAATTAACAAAACAAAAAAATTTAAAATGAATCCTTCTTATATGTTACTATAACAAATCGCATCTTTACCGGTGTGAGCTTGGATTACGGTATGCAACCGTTATATGAAAAGTTAATTCACTGATGCGATATAAAAAATGTAGTTATAATTTAATCGATTATAACTGAAGAAAGTTAAATTAATAACCCTAAAAGTAAATTAATTCCAAATTTAAGAACTAATTTGCGACTAACTCAATATTTATTTTGATAATTAATTCCGGTTGATCCTGCCGGACCCGACTGCTATTTGGGTGAGAATAAGCCATGCGAGTTGAATGGGATACCTAAATTTTCCATAGCAAACTGCTCAGTAACACATGATCAACTTACCCTATAGAGAAAAATAACCTCGGGAAACTGAGGATAATGTTTCATAATTGAATTGGCTTGGAAAAGTTTTTCAATGAAAAGGATAAAAAAAATGGTTTTTATCTGCTATAGGATAGGATCGTGTTCGATTATGGTTGTTGGTGAGGTAATGGCTCACCAAGCCGATAATCGATAGGGGCCGTGAGA
>Ga0114922_10000117_pt1 | contig 70364 bp, 76 predicted proteins | sample AartaG_FD_100975 | JGI IMG/M metagenome (GOLD analysis project Ga0114922, IMG submission 100975) | Deep subsurface microbial communities from Aarhus Bay to uncover new lineages of life (NeLLi) - Aarhus_00045 metaG | ecosystem: Environmental > Aquatic > Marine > Oceanic > Sediment | place...
AAGTAGAGTAATCACTTCTGGAATGTTCCCTGATTCGACCAAGCCAATAAATCTCTGAAAATTCAGGCTATACACAATAATCACCGGATAGCGATCCCCCATTCCTCTTTGATGACAAAGGGAGGTGATAATACGATAATATTCTATTGTTGACTGTGGAGCCATTCCGCCTAGTATGCCTATTTTCTTCATAGCTTCTCCTCTACTTTACCTCTTTCAACTTGACACAACCCAAGCATATCCAGTTAGACTCCATCCTCAAACTGACAGTACGCCTCAGCAATGGTGGGATTAGAAACTGTTTAGGATGCGTTGCCTAGCATTGTTCAAGGCAAGCTATAAATCTTCCTCTGGTATGATTTTGACTCTGCTTCTCCTTAATAACGCAGTTGTAACCCCATCGCCATCTATCAGTCTGCCTGAAAATGAGCCATCATGTATTCGGCTACAACCACACGATGGGCTTCCGGACTTCGCTATAAATTCCTTGATACTTAGTTGGCGGGCAATCTGTAAGGTCTCTTCGGCGCCTCTAGTAAATTCCCTAGTAACATCTTGCCCATTCTTATTCACAACACTACATTTGCCGTTAAGAACATCATCACCTGTACCACCTTGAATTTCTTGAGGTGCTCTGGGAGTAGACAGCCCACCTAGTTGCTCAGGACAGACAGGAATCAAAGTCTCAACCTTTGAAAGTTCAATGGCTCGCTCGTTCCTATATTCGTCATCGCCACGCCAAGCGCACCTTATCCCTAATAAACACGCACTAATAAGTTTCATCTCACTCGAACCCGTGCTACTCTCTCGGACCATTCAGATATCACATCGATTTCACCACGAGCATAGGCCTCATGCCAGCCGTCAGGAACAGGTAGCCTCTTGTACCAAAGGACTCGTTCAGCCTCAAGTATATTGCGGTGGAGCCCCATAAAGTCAGCAACACAAACTATCTTATGTCCCGCAAGGGAAGAGGCATAATCCAGCCACTGCTCTCCCTCCTTGGAGCGCATCACGTGATGGTCAAGAATCAGGGTATCAACTTTTTTCGCCAAGCGCAAAGTCCTGCGTAAAGCGTCTTCCTGCTCCTGCAAGGTTAAGCTTGGTAAATAAATGGGAGGGCCAGCGGCAAGCACTATGTTGGGATGCCAGGCAATAATTTTATCAATTGCCTCATCGCTAAGCATCTGAATATCTGAAGCATGCACAAACACTTCATCATCCTCTTCAATTCGGGTCATCATCAAAGTGCCACCACGCCTTCCTCGCTCACCATGCGGAACAGGGAGAGAGAAACTCAGTGCTTCGTTACTCATTCCTTCCGCAACTGGCAGAGTCCGACCAAGAGCTTTAGCCAGAGCTTTCGCCCGATGAGCCTGATTATATGAAAGGTCTTTCGTCCCCTTAGTCCAGAAGCGGGGGCGGATACATAGCTTGGCTACCCGTTCAACAGAAAGCTGATAGGGATTAGCATCAACCAGTGGAATGTGGTCCCCATGATAGTGGCTGATGACTATATCGGTGGCATCTTCTAGAGCCTTTTCGACAAGTCTTTTGGTTCTTTCAGAAGCTATCACTTGGGCTGGGTGTGGCAGTAGACCATGCCGCCTGAACCCCAAGGCAATCCCGGGGTCAATAACTACTTTGCGATTGCTGGTCATAACTACAGTGCATAGGCTACGAACCCCCAAGGATTCGGCGCCAAGTATCTTTATTTGCATTGTTAAGATTCTTTCAACTTCAAAGCTATACTACCACTGATGATTGGCGAAGGTAAAGCTACCTTCCTTTTAACTTATAGATGAAATATGATAATCTGGGTAGGGCCAAGCTAAGGCGGCTTATAAGAAATGATAACTATAAAATGTGCTAAATGTAAGCGTAAGGTGTTTAGATATGTGAAGGTTGGCAAAGGGCGAGTGCTACACTGTTGGAAAGGTCGGATAATCAAGGATTATAGCATCCGTGACGGAAACGAAGTTAAGTGTCAGTGCGGTAATCTAATTGCGATTGACGAAGGGAAGTGGATAAAAATGAAGCAGCACTCTTTCATTTACTGAGGGGGTCGCCAGCAATACTCGACCGCTAGGAGGCAACCAAGGGCCATCCCTTTTCAAATTGGCGGCACGAGGGGAATACAAGCATAGCAGATATTACGAAATTCTGCTATAATTCCAGCTACAGTCGGGTTGCCATTACACGACGGTTGTCCGGGCAGTGATAATCCTTCTGGCAGCATGCAGAATATGAGTTCAGGAGAATCTCTAGCGAGCTTAATAAGGCAGTTTATGACAAGCAAGGCGATTCTCACTGCTTGTGAGCTTGATATTTTTACCATCCTTGCCCAGATGCCCAGGGCCGCCGCCTCTCTGGCAGAGGAGAAAGGCTGCGACCACCGGGCACTCACCAGGCTTCTGGACTGCCTCGTGACCCTGGATCTACTTGTAAAGGAGCAGGGCATCTACCGACCAACCGAACAGGGGGAACTACTGTCCTCCGGGCACGAGGAGAGTCTGCTGCCTATGGCCATGCACATGAATCACACCTGGAACAACTGGCATCATCTTACTGAGGCTGTGCAAAAGGGGGAGAATCCAGCGATGCACAGGGGCTCCGAGTTCGAGGGAGAGGAGCAGAAATCCTTCATTGAGGACATGCATGCCGGGGCCCGGAGGATTTCCCGGAATATTGCGCGGGAATACAATGCCGACAGCTTCCAGCGCCTTCTGGATATCGGGGGCGGCTCCGGTGCATATACCATTGCATTTCTGGAAGAGAACCCTCATATGGAGGCGATACTCTTCGATCTAGAGGGAGTGATACCCATTGCCAGGGACAAGGTGAGACAAGCTGGGCTTGAGGCTCGTGTGCAGTTTACTCACGGTGATTACTATAATCAGGAGTTGCCGAGAGGCTGTGACCTGGCTCTTCTCTCGGCCATTATTCATCAAAACAGCCCGGAGGAAAACCTGGACTTGCTCTCAAAAATCTACAGAGCCCTGGAGCCAGGCGGCAGGCTCCTCATCCGGGACTACATCATGGATGAAGACCGGATAAAGCCGGCCGGAGGAGCTATGTTTGCCTTGAATATGCTGGTGAATACTCGAGGGGGAGACACCTACACTTTCGCGGAAGTCGAAGCAGGCCTTCAACAGGCCGGTTTTCGCCGGATTCACGCTATCCGGACGGGGGCGGAGTCCCACGGGCGGATGGATTATCTGGTAGAGGCCAGAAAATAGTCAGCTCGGGAACAACTACCCTGATAAAGAAAGCCAAGGCCTGCCCACAAATGATTGTTCGCTCATTTGACAAACGCATACTAATAAATATATTTTTGAACGCACTTCAAGATACCGGCGTAGTTCAGACATCTTGACATATAGGAGTGACTTCAATGATGCATTACTCGACTCAGGCTCCTCTCTGTCATATCCTGTACACAGGTTGAGTGTGGATGCCTGTTATAACAATCCCATGGGGAGCCACCAAATTGTTGCAGTCATTTTTAGGAGAACCTGGCTTCATTCCTATAAACAGGTAATTGATACCTTTAGACCGATATCCCTTATTTCTAGAGCTTACCAAACAATGCACATAACTCCATTCAGCAGCATTGTATTTTCCATCCAATGGCACCGTAAAACTATATTCAATTGTAGGATATGGCATTGTGCCTTATAATTGATGATAAACTCTAAGAAGCGAGGTTAGCCCCTAGAAAATCGGTGCAAAATGACCAAATATATATGCTTCTCACGATGGATTATGTACTAACAAGGGAAGATATTTTAAAGATAATACACTCAGACTTAGAGAAGTAAGTATCTATCGATAACAATTAGATGTAAAGGTTAACGGAAACAGGCCACGGATGTCTGAAGATGTTCGGATATCTCAGCAGGTACGTTCTATTACCGGCGGAGATTTGGTATAATTCTTTACATGAGGCCTCTTTTACCTAGAGTTCTGAGGTTGCTTTTCCCGGGTACAGAAGGTCCATTCGTCTTTGACAAGCAGCAAGTTATATGGCCATCAAAGCCCGCAAGCCTAAACCTTTACATCCACCTACCTTTTTGCCGCAAGATTTGCTCTTTCTGCCCGTATGTGAAAGAAGTCTATGATCCAGTGGTGAGCGCTGCCTATCAGGGCGCTCTTCTCAAAGAGTTGGACAGCTATCGAAGGTTATGGGGTGATGTTAACATCGAATCAGTATATTTTGGCGGCGGTACGCCGTCTTTGACGCCCGAGATAGTAGAGAGCACTTTGTCCTGGATTGCCAAGAATTTTCACCTGGGGCATGAGGTAGGAGTGGAAATTCACCCGTTAGACGCTCATAGTACTGTTCTCGGCTCCCTTAAAAATAGTGGTGTCAGTATGGCAAGTCTAGGTGTGCAGACCTTCCATAACCGCCTCCTTAGCATGCTGGATCGAGGCTATGACGGAAAGCTGGCCAGGCAGGCTTGCGAACGACTTGTTCAGGTTGGTTTTACTACCACAGATGTTGATTTGATTTTTGCAATTCCTACCCAGAATCAGGAAGAGGCAGAGGCTGATATCGAGACAGCCTGTAAGTTAGGCATAAGCCAGATATCCACTTATCCATTGATCCTTTTCTCTTATACGCCCCTCAGCAGGCACCTGCATAAAGCGAGAGCAACCATGCCTTCCTGGTGGGTAGAAAGACAAATGCTGAGAGCAGTAGTGAAGAAAGCGCAGGATGCTGGATACCAGAGGACTTCGATTTGGAGCTTCAATAGGCCGGGGACAATTCGCTACACGACAGTTACTAAAGATGCCTTTGTAGGCATCGGTGCCAGTGCATCATCCAGGACAGGAGACTACTTCTCACTTAATACCTTTTCAGTAGCTGATTATATCAAGGCTGTGGGAAAAGGCTCACCGATGGCTCTGGCTACTAAGTTAAATACCGTAGATAAGATGGCCTACTGGCTCTTCTGGCAATGCTATAACCTAACTATTAATACTGACATCTTCCGGTCTATTTTTGGCAGAGACCTGCCATACCGAATCCGAGCTTTCTTGTCTCTGCTCAATCTCCTGGGTATGACTCATCGAAGAAGAAACACCATCTGCCTAACTGACGCAGGAGCATATTTATTCCACCTTATTGAGAAAGAATATACCCAGGCATACCTTAAAACCCTGTGGAAAGCTTGTCTTCAAGAGGCTTGGCCTTGCAGGGTAGTTATCTAAATCGGGTTCTCGACAGGTATGACAAGAGCACAGTTTGGCTGTTTGTTCAGTACGTAGTGCCAAATCTCCGCCTAGCAAACTTTGTCATTTGCGTTAGCCCAAGGCTACTTCACTCTTATGCTTTGCACCTTGGATTGCCTGTATTCGCTGTAGAAGAGGCGGATGAGAGTAGTTCAGAAAAACATAGAAAGGATGCGGTGTCAAATTCGATAGGTTTGTAGCAGAGAGTTTCTTCAAGGCATCGACCAGACTACATGGGTCATCTACAGTCTCCGCCGCAAAGCGATCGGCTTCGTACTCATTCTTTCTGGAAAGCATCTGCATTACTATTGACAACACTAGCTCTATCGGAGTGTAAAGCAGGCCGAAGAAGAGCAATCCGACATATATAGATTCCTGTCTCATATAAAAGGCTTGGTATAAGTCCGGGCTACCCAAGAATAGAGACAGTAAAAAGAAGATCACTCCCGTGTGTAATATACCGATAATAGTTCCCTGAAGAATATGTTTTTTCTTGTAGTGCCCGACTTCATGTGCGAGCACGGCTACCATTTCCGGAATAGTGTGTTGCGCTATCAACGTATCAAAGAGGGCAATGCGCTTGTTACGGCCAAACCCGGTGAAGAAGGCATTTGATTTGCTGGACCGCTTAGAACCGTCTATAACGAAAACATTTTTAATAGGGAAATTAACCGAACGGGCATATCTCAGAATAGCCTCTTTGAGCTCTCCTGACTCCATCGGCGTGAACTTATTGAACAGTGGCATTATCCAGGTCGGAGCTACGTACTGCATGGCCAAGGAAAATATGACCACTGCAGCCCAGCAGTAAAGCCAGGCATAAGAACCAGCATACTGGAACAACGCCAGGATACCTGCCAGAAGCGTTCCGCCTAATAGTAGAGCAAGGCCGAGTCCTTTCACCCTATCCAAGAAGAACGTGCGTGGAGTGGTTCTGTTAAAACCGAAACGCTCCTCAATCACAAAGGTGCCATAAATACTAAACGGTAAAGTAAGGAGGCTATATGCAAAGACAAGCATGCCAATGTACAGCAGCCCGCTCACAAGGGGAATATAATTCCACACTCTGACAACTTGGTCGAACCAGTTAAAGCCTCCGGAGAACCAGAAAGCTAATAGAAGGAATAACGCAAGGCTGTTGCCCACTAAACCAAAACGTGTGGTTGCACGGATGTATTCCTGAGATTTGCGGTAATCTTCTGCCTTGTATATTCCTTCTAAAGCTGTAGGCAATTCGAGCTTCAAGGCCTTTAGATTCAGCAGGTTTCCAAATAGCTCTAGAGCGAACTCTAAGATAAGAGCAACAAATATTATTATCGCTAATGCGTTTATAATCGTCCGCCTCTTACATTCTTCTATACCATCGGTCAATCTCTAGCATAAGGTGTCTATTCTCTATAAGCAAGTGTTGTTCATAGATTGCACATTTTGACGACTCGTTGGGTGCTTAACAAAAGGGACTTTTGTTATATCAGAGGAAGCAATTGCATCCTTTTACCATCCCCTGAGACGCAGGATTGCTTAAGATAAAGGTTGAATAATGCCAGTAAGAGGCGATAACCGATTACTGGCGGGAGAAAGTGGCGGAGAATAGGAATAGCGGATTATTGAGCTAAGGCCTGATAATTTTATTCAAATACTCGTGAACTAACAAACTGGAGTTGACATACATTAGCAGATATAATGGAAGTGTTGTAAGCTTAAAGAATTATGACATAATCTATTGTAACCATGCTGACTAGGAGACGTAGCATGAGGGATGAAGATAAGACAAAGGAGCAACTTATAAGTGAACTGGAAGAATTGCGCCAACAGCTTACTGAAACAGCGCTATTAAAAACCGAGTGCAGGCAACCTGATGAGGCGTTGTGGCAGAGCGAGGGAAAACACCGTGTCCTGGCAGAATCTCTCTTTGATACAGTGTACCAGTTTGACCTGGAAGGAAAATTTGTTTATGCAAATGAGGCCACTACTCGCATGTTTGGTTATTCTATGGATGAAATCCTCAACAGTATTAGCGTAAATGATACGATAGATGAAAAAGACTTCGTTGTTTCAAGAAGAGACATTGATGAAATCCTAAAGGGGAAAAGTGTTGTAGGAGAAAGAACATTTATCCGTAAGGATGGAACGAAATTTGTTGGAGAGATTCATTCCGGCCCTGTTTATGAGGGAGAAAAGATTGTTGGGGTCAGCAGTGTTCTTCGAGACATCAGCGAGAACAAGCGGATGGAAGAGGTGCTCAAGGAATCGGAAGGAAAACTCAAGACTATACTAGAAAACGCTCACGACGTGATTTTTCAACTCTCCCACTTAGGTATCATTCAGTATGTAAGCCCTAGAGTAAAAGAAATTTACGGTTATAATCCCGAAGACCTTATTGGAAAACATTTCAAGGAAACAACCCCCGTAAGCGAATTGCCCAAAGCTGTGAAAGTATTGAAGAGTGTTTTGTCCGGAAAGAAAATTGATAACTTTGAGATAGACCAGGTGAATGCTCACAGAAAGATTGTTCCGGTGGAGATTAATGCTGCTCCAGTGATAAAAGATGGCAAGATAATTGGTGGTGAAGGTATTATGAGAGATATCACCAAACGTAAGCTGACGGAGTATGATTTAAATAAGCGGGTTAAGGAACTCGAGTGTCTTTATAGTATTACTAACATCGTGGAAAGGCCAGGGATTCCTCTAAATGAATTATATCAAGAAGTCACCAATCTGCTTCCGGTGAGCTGGCAATATCCGGAGATTGCTTGTGCCAGAATTATCATTAATGACAAGGAGTTCAGGACAATAAATTATGCGGAAACCCAGTGGAAGCAAGCATCAAGTATCAAGGTAAACGGGGTTAAAACAGGTTTGGTAGAGGTCAACTACCTAGAATTAAGACCGGAGATTGCTGAAGGACCATTCTTAAAAGAAGAGAGACTTTTGATTAATGCTGTTGCGGGGCGATTGGGAAGAATAACCGAGCGCATGTCGGCGCAAGAGGCACTGGTAAAAGCGAAGGATGAGTTGGAAATACGGGTGAAAGAACGTACTGCTGAAATGGCGATGGCAAACCAAAACCTGAGTTTGGAAATCATCGAGCGCAGACGAGCTCAGGAGACGCTAGAAGCAGCGCACATGTACCAGCAGTCCGTCATAGATGGTGTAGCCGAGTCGATTATGGTGGTCGGTGTAGATTACCATGTCAAGCTGATGAATCGAGCCGCACGCCAGTTTTCATCGGCACTCACCGACACAGCGAAACCTTTGTTTTGCTATCAAGTGTCCCACCAGCGTGAGACTCCTTGCGATGGGATAGAGCATCCTTGCCCGATGGAAAAGGCACGCCAGTCGGGCCTGACAGTCACAGTGGTGCACGAATACTACCAGACGAATGGAGAGCGGCGATTCTTCGAGGTAATTGTCTCACCGTTATTGGGAGCTGACGGTACTTTCCAGGGAATCATCGAGTCCAAGCGTGACATCACCGAACGCAAGCGTACGGAGGAGGCACTGCAACAATATACTGAGCGCCTCCGCGCCTTGGCTGCGCAGTTGGCTGAACTTACAGAAGCTGAGCGGTGGCGACTAGCGCGGGAGCTGCACGACCAGGTGGGGCAGAATCTGACCGCTCTCGGCATCAATTTAAATATTGTTCAGACACAGCTGCCTAAGGAGGTAACAGACCTGCTACGGTCCCGCCTTGAAGATTCGCTGACTTTGGTGGAGCAGACGGCAGAACGAATTCGTGATGTGATGGCTGACCTGCGGCCACCAGTACTGGATGACTATGGGTTAGTGGCCGCTCTGCACTGGTACGGGGACCAGTTCGCAAGGCGGACCAATATTGCTGTTGCCGTAGAAGGCAAGGAGCCTGTCCCCCGGCTGGACACGCGCGTCGAGAATAACTTGTTCCGTATTGTACAGGAGGCGCTGACCAACGTAGCCAAGCACGCCGAAGCCACACTAGTAACGGTTACCGTGGAGGTAGACAACGGAACCCTACGCTTGGTCGTTGCTGACGATGGTATCGGTTTCGACGCTGTACACCTGCCTGCTCCAGATGGATGTCAGCACTTCGGGCTGCTCATAATGAGCGAGCGGGCGGAGGCTGTGGGTGGTGTCTTTCGTATCGAATCCTGCCCCGGGAGCGGTACAAAGTTCATTGTGGAGGTGACCCGATAAGCATCACCGTGCTCCTGGCCGACGACCACGCCGTGCTTCGCGATGGACTGCGGCTCTTGCTTGAGGCGCAGCACGATATCAAAGTGATTGCCGATGTAGCAAACGGTCGTGACGCAGTGCGTCAGGTGGCGCAGCTCTGCCCAGACATAGTGATAATGGACATTGCCATGCCCGAATTGAACGGCATCGAGGCGACACGGCAAATCCACGAAGTCTGCCCATCGGCCCAGGTCATTATCCTTTCCATATACTCCACAAGTGAACACATCTTTCAAGCGCTGCAAGTCGGAGCGCGCGGCTACTTGCTAAAAGAATCAGCCGGAATTGAGGTGGTCAACGCTGTTCGCGCTGTCCATGCTGGCCAACGCTACCTGAGCCAGAAGATTTCGGATAGTGTTGTTAACGAGTACATACTGCAACGCAAGGTAGTCGAAGTGAAAAGTCCACTGGCATACCTAAGTCCGCGCGAGCGGGAAATCTTGCAACTCGTAGTTACGGGCAAATCCAGTGCAGATATCGCTAAAGTCCTGTACCTATCCTCTAAGACCGTGGAGACCTACCGTAGCCGCCTGATGAAAAAACTAGAGGTCAGCGATATACCCGGTCTGGTTAAGTTCGCCATCCAGCACGGTTTGACCCCACTGGAACCGCAAGTTCCTCCATCTGCTAATAGCACTATCTAAGAGGCGCCCCGCATCCTGAAGTCCGTGTCCTGGAAGCCTCCTCTAGAAACTACCGAACTGTTAAACTTTCCCCACATCAAGAGTCAAGCTCTCCTGACAAACAGGTATTACTGTTCCCTGTTAGTATTTGCGTTAAGTACAAGTAACGTTGAATACGATACTCACATCATGTGGGAGACAGGGAAGGGGCAGCTTGATAAATCCGGTAATTCTAATCGTCGAGGATAACAATAGCGTGCGTAAATCACTGCGCCAGTGGCTGGAAGGAGCTTTTCCCAAATATCAATTCATTGAGGCAGCCACTGGGGAGCAAGCTATCGCTATTACGCAAGAGCAAGCACCCTGTGCTGTTATCATGGACATCCGCCTGCCCGGGATGAACGGTATTGAGACGACAAGACACATAAAGGCCACCATGCCAACCACGCAGGTTGTGATATTGACCATTCATGAAGAAAAAGCCTTTCGCAATGATGCAGCATCGGCTGGAGCAAGCGCCTACGTGCCGAAACGAATAATGCGGAAGAAACTCCTGCCTGCGCTTGCGGCAGTGCTGGCAGCTCAGGAGAAAGCGGAAAACTAAAGTCTTAAAGGAGAGGGCAATGAAAAAAGCAATAATGGCAGTATTGGTGGTGGTACTCTTAATAATGGGATTGGTGACCGGTTGCACGGGAATTAAGGTTATAGGCTCCGGGGACCTGATAACTAAAACGTTTGATTTTAGTGATTTTACCGGGATTAAAGCGGAAAATGGCATGCATGTGGAACTGACCAAGTCCGGTACTTTTAGCGTAGAGGTAATAGCCGATGATAACGTGATGGAACATATTCAGGTCAGCAAATCGGGTAACACGTTGAGGATTAGACCGAAGGCGAATGCCGCCTTTCGTTCGGCAACCCTGACAGCCAAGATTACTATGCCCGATCTCTACAAATTAGAATTATCTGGTGGTTCTCATGCCAGTTTTTCCGGTTTTGACACATCACACGACCTGTCGGTTAGGCTCTCCGGCGGAAGTCACTTGAGCGAGCCTTCAATTCCAGGTGATATATCAGCAGGAAATGCTGACTTTAATCTGTCGGGGGGCAGTCACGTTAATCTTTCCGGCTCGGCTGATGGCCTCAAAGTCAAATGTTCGGGCGGTAGCCATATAGATCTAGAGGGCTTCTCTGTAAACAATGCTGATATCAATCTCAGCGGCGGCAGCCATGCCACCGTCAATGTAGACGGTACTTTAGACGCTAAACTTAGCGGAGGTTCAAGAGTTTTTTGTGTTGGTGAGCCTACCATGGGCGAAATTGATATGGACTGGGACTCAGACATAATACAAAAATAAGATAATAAACTGATTTGGAGAAACAAGATGGGAAAAACACTCTATATAGTTGGAATGGCTATAGCGTTGTTAGCTGTTGGACTTTGCGGATGCGGTGGGGATGAGATCCCGGTAATGGAAGTGACAGGACCACAGTTCGAGACAATTACATTTCAGAATGGTGACATCACGCTTGCCGGGACTCTCGACCTTCCCGCAGGTGAAGGTCCGTTCCCTGCCATCGTAACTATTCATGGCTCCCCACCCCTGACGCGTAATGATTGGTATAATCTGTACATCAGCCATTTCTTTGTACAGCATGGATTTGCCGTTTTAAGGTACGATAAAAGAGGAGCCGGTGAATCTACCGGAAAGTATCCAGAAGTAGGAACCGAAACCAGTGGAGTTAACATCGACATCCTGGCTGACGATGCGCTTGCCGGCGTTAAATTCCTGAAAAATCATGACCTTATTGACCCGAATATGATAGGCGTGGCAGGTTTTAGCCAGGGAGGCTGGATTGCTCCACATGCTGCTTCAAAGTCGCCTGATGTTGCCTTCGCGATTGCATTGTCCGGGCCGACCTGTTCGATAGGTCAGGAGATTTATTATAGTGACTTGGTCGAAGGTGATAATAGGAAAGTAAAAGAAATCTCACTGACAGATGCTTCAGATATGGCGCGTGATTACACGGGACCTCACGGTTTTGATCCTTTACCTTCGTTACAGAAAACCGATGTCCCCTGCTTGTGGGTACTTGGTGAAAAGGACAGCAGCATACCCGTACCGCTCACTGTAGAGATTCTGGATTCCTTAGTTACCGATCACGGTAAAGATTTCGGCTATGTCATCTATCCAAATGCGAATCATGGACTAGTAGACGAAGATACTGGTGCTTATTACCCTTTCTTACTTGATACGTTTAACTGGCTGAATGAAAAATTTGGAGATTGAATGAGAAGTTATACCGTAAAGAAGTCATAATAAAACCACTAGCAGCGTGTTTCAACTGAGTAAGAGCAACCGTAGTTATGAAAGAGAGGTAAGAACCATGAAAAGACCAGACTTATTGGTGCTAGTAGCCATTTGGGCATTCTTAAGTGCTTTCTTGTACCTTATCGGTATAGCTGGTATCGCCATTTTTGCTTTACCTGAAGCTCTAGGCTTTGGGTGGGGGCCGGCTAACATTGGTGGTATCTTTGGTATGAGCATCGGGATGTTTGTGCTTCTGTGCGGTGCCGGATTATCCCTGGCTGGCGGTATAGGAATACTTCAGGCAAAAAGCTGGGGTAGAATTATTGGCATTGTTATTGCTGTACTTAGCCTTTTTTGGATTCCAGTAGGCACCGTTCTCGGGGTACTCGTATTGATTTATCTGGCAAAACCTGAAGTAAGAGAGTATTTCGAAGGCAGTAACTAATACTATTTCCATTTTAACAACTAGGCAGCAAAGGAGGTATCTATGAAGAAACTAATAGCGGCAGTACTGGTGGCGGTACTTTTAACCTCGGGACTGGTGGGGGGCTGTGGTAGCATATTGAAAGGCTCGGGAGACCTGGAGACCAAGCAGTTCGATTTTAGTGATTTTACAAAGGTTGATATCAGCAGTGCTTTTAAGTTTGAGGTTATCAAATCCGATTCGTACGATATCAGTATTACTGCGGATGATAATCTATTTGAACATATCCTAGTTTTCAAAGAGGGCGATACGTTAAAGATAGGGCTTAAAACAATATCCATTCGATGGCCTGCAACCTTGAAAGCTAAAGTCGCCATGCCCCAGCTACGCGGTGTGGAGCTTTCCGGGGCGACACGGGGTACTGTTTACGGCTTCAGTTCCACGGAGAATCTTGACATTGAAGTGTCAGGAGCAAGCTCCCTGGACTTGGTGGACATCTCGGCTGGCGATACTAAGTTTGACGTCTCTGGGGCAAGCAAGGTTACCGGTAACATAACAGCTGGTGATGCGGACTTTGACCTGTCTGGAGCTAGTACCATTCAGTTGGAGGGCTCGGCCAGCGACATATTAGTCGATGCTGATGGCGCCAGTCGTGTTAAACTCACCGGTTTCACGGTTAATAATGCCGATGTCAATCTCGGTGGTGCCAGCACTGGTACGGTAAACCTCAGTGGCAAACTGGATGCTGACCTCAGTGGTGCCTCAAAACTTAGTTACATTGGTGAGCCCACCATGGGGGACATCAATACATCTGGTGCGTCTACACTTAGTAAGAGATAAGAAACTTCGCTTCCTATTAGAAATGAGGCTGAAGAAGAAATAAAAGGTTGCATGAATATAGCATATTGAATAATGGTACACAAAATGGAGCCTTGATAGACAAATAAATACGTTGACTATCCGTATATAGGGAAATCTATACAGGAGGCATCGAAATGACAACCGGTACAAGTGAAGAACACATCTATGAAGAGGCAAGAAAGAGGGTTAAGGCAAAGAGAGGCTTCTGGGGTAACTTAATCTTCTACGCAGTGGTGAACATCATATGCTTTTTAGTATGGGCGCTTGGTGACAGAGGTTATCCCTGGTTCCTCTGGGTTCTGGGCCCCTGGGGTATTCTTATTATATTGCCCCATTATTTGCGTGTATTTGTCTTTGAAGGTGGAAAATCAGAGAGGAGAGCAATAGAACAGGAAGCGGAGCGCATAAGGAAAGAGCAGGGTTAGCCATAACGTCTTTTATATATAACTGGGTAAAAAGCGTAAATAGCGTTAAGACGGAGGTGACTCACATGTCAACAAATGCTAAACGGGCCATTGTTGGTCTGATCGGTGGACTGGGATTCATTTTTCTTCTAGCAGGTGCGATCGGACACGTATATGCTACTACCACCGGTGTTATTATCATGTTTGGCTGCTGGTTGGTAGCTGGAGTACTGGCAAAATTTTGGGGACTTAAGAAGGAAAAACCGGAGTAAGGTGAGACAATGAATGTAGCACGAACTATCTTTGGGATAATTTTTCTTCTTGGAGCTTTAGCCAATATTTTACTGGCTTCGATAAACGGCGTAGAGAGCTACCACGCTTTTGCCGACGAGACCTTTTTCCCCTGGTACCTGGACGCCTGGAAAACGATAGTAGTAACCTACATGCTTTTATTTATCGTACTCACTGTAGCCTATGAGATTACCACGGGGCTCTTATTCATTATCAACAGGAAATATATGAAGATAGCCTTAATCATGGGTATCATTTTCTGCCTGGGGACAACGCCCGTAATGATTCAGGCAATATATACCAACGTACCTTTAGCCCTGATACAGGGATTTCTGCTCTGGAAGGAATTCCGCCGTGGTGTTGCTGTGCAGAGTGCCTGAAAGAGTAAGCAATAATAACAGCTGGGGGTAATATGAAAGCAATTGTATACACAAAATACGGACCACCGGATGTTCTTGAACTAAAAGAGGTGGTCAAACCTATCCCCAAGGACAATGAAATACTGGTAAGAATAAACGCGACAACCGTAAACGCAGGGGATGTAAAAATGCGAAGTTTCACAGTCCCTCCCCTGTTCTGGTTCGCCGGGCGAATGGCTTTGGGTTGGACAAAACCAAAAAGAAATATACTGGGTATGGCGCTGTCCGGGGAAGTGAGATCGGTTATCGATAGATCTTATCCACTGGAGCAGATTTCCGAGGCTCACAGCTATGCTGAGCAAGGCCATGCGAAGGGTAAAGTGGTGATAACTTTGTGAGATCCAAATAGATAAAGGAGAAGAACATGGCAACAGATAGAACTGACCAAACAATCAAGCTAAAAGACGGGCGATTACTGGGATACGCTGAATACGGCAATCCAGATGGCAAGCCCGTCTTTTACTTTCACGGCTTTCCCAGTTCGCGGATTGATTGGGTGCTCTTTGATACTGATGGGATCGCCGCACGACTTAATGCCCGCATCATTGCAGCTGATCGTCCCGGCTATGGTCTTTCCGATTTCAAGCGTAGTCGAAAAATCTTGGATTGGCCAGATGATGTAATCGAGTTGGCTGACACCCTGCAATTGGGCCGGTTTTCCGTGCTGGGAATTTCGGGGGGTGGACCATATGCACTGGCATGTGCCCATAGGATTCCCGACCGCCTATCCACAGCCGCCATAGTATGCGGTATGGGGCCCTCCGAGGCGCCAGGAGCCAAGGATGGAACAGCTATGTTGCTCCCCGGTAAGTCCACCTTGACGAGGAAATTACTTTTAATACTGATGGCCATGGGCTTTCACCGCAATCCAGATCGCTTCTTATCAAAGATGAAAGACACAGTAGCCGATCCAGACAAGTTGCTGATGGATCAAACTAAGTTTGTGCAAGCGTTCACAAATAGTATGCTAGAGGCGTTTAAGATGGGAACTCGAGGTGCATCTTGGGATGCGGTACTCTATAAACGTCCATGGGGATACCAGTTACATGACATTTCTATGCAACTACACCTCTGGCATGGGGAGTTGGATACCCAGGTCCCCGTATCTGTAGGACAATATGTAGCCAATACTGTCCCAGACTGTAGGGCCAAGTTCCTCCCAAACGAAGCCCATCTTTCCCTAGCTCACAACTATATAGAAGAGATTCTAAACATTCTGGTTGCCTGAACATAGAACCAGTGTACTAAACTTAAAAGGGAGATACTATTATGAAAGCAATTGTATACACAAAATATGGGCTAAGATGATCTATGAACCCAATTACTTACGTTTCTTCCAAGCGCGTTTTGAAAAGATAAAGTAACTTGAGGAGGGAAACAATGACAAAGAAGCGCCTGCTCCTGGTATCTATAGCAATCCTGGCTATATTCCTGCTGGCCGGCTGCGCTGCCGGCACCAATCCAACAGTAGGCATCCCCGACGTAGACGGTAAAAGTGTCGGCTTCTGGTCGGGCTTGTGGCACGGTGTTATTTCACCTATTACCTTTATTATTTCTCTGTTTTCCGACAATGTTAACATCTATGAGGTGTATAACAGCGGCAATTGGTACGACTTCGGTTTCATGTTCGGTGTCTGCCTTATCTTCAGCGGTGGGGCGTACGGGGCGAAGCGGAAATCTAAATAAGTACCATTAGTAATAACTGTGGAGCACAATAACAAAACCTAACAAAGCTTGGTCGTTAGGTTGCCATTACTAGAAGATACAATATCTGGAAAACGATAAGCAGAAAGGAGGGACACTATGACAAAGGAAAAATTCTTTAACGTGCAGGGTTTAGTGACACTCCAGTAAAGGCATTAACAAACCTTGCTCCAGTGTTATAAGTTTACCCATTCACATTATTCAAATTTGGTTAGGAGAAGGAAACAATGAAAAAGAAGCTACTATTAATCCCGCTGGCGTTGTTGTTAGCCCTCAGCCTGGTGGCTATCGGCTGTCTGGCAACGCCAACACCACCGTCACCTCCAGCCCGGGCGATTGACGCTATTGTCTCCACCCAGTGGTTAGAGGATAACATTGATAATCTAGACCTGGTTATACTTGATGTCAGGGAGCCCGACTACTATACAGCCGGCCATATTCCCGGTTCAGTAAATGTCCCCGCCTTTCCCAACTGGATGGTAAATCTCTTCGGAGAAGAATGGCCCTGGATGGAACTGCCCGAAGATGAGGCTCTGTTTACTACTATTGGCAACGCGGGGATAACCGCCGATTCCACGGTGGTTGTTATTGCTAGAACAGTTGATTCACCGTCATCAGGACCGGCCCCCAGTGGCGTCACTTTTGCTAATAGGGTTACCATTACGCTCATATATGCCGGGGTTGAACACGTGGCTATGCTTGATGGAGGATACGACCTGTGGGCAGTAGAGGAAAGAGCTATATCTACTGAACCCGTTACGCCAACCGCAGTAACATACACTGGAGTAGTAGATGAGACAATTTTTGTTTCCAAGGACTACGTTGAAGATAAGGTTGGGAAATCAATCTTGGTAGACGCTACAGAGCCTGACGTTTACTTTGGTATAGAACAGTGGGCGGGGGCGGTAAGAGCCGGTCATATACCAACTGCTAAAGATTTGCCCGCTCCCTGGTTCTGGGCTACTACAGTGGATGAAGCCGGAGTAACAACTTATATAACCTGGAAGGATACCAGCACAATCAGGGAAATGGCCATTACTGTACTTGGTGAAGACGGGGACGAAGAGATCATTGTCTATTGTGGTGTTGGGGGGTATGCCAGCCCATTGTGGTATGTGCTGACACAGGTGGTTGGATATAGGAATGTAAAGTTTTATGACGGCAGTATGCAGGAATGGTCAGCAGATCCGAGTAAAGATGTAATCAAATATAAGTACGAGTAAGAGTATTCTGGCTCACCACACGAATAGCTTTTGGTCTCATAAGACCAAGGAATCCTATACTAGGGAATGAGTTAGCCGGGGAAATTGAATCAGTAGGCAAAGATGTGAAACTATTTAGGAAAGGTGCCCAGGTTTATGGAGCAGGACAAATGGGCGTCCATGCCGAGTATACATGTATGCCCGAAGAAAAGGTGACAATGAAGCCGACCAATATGACCTACGAGGAAGCCGCCGCAGTTCCTTTCGCGGCCCCCGTATCACTGCAATTCCTTAGAAACAAGGGGGGTATTCAGAGCGGTCATAAGGTTCTGATAAATGGAGCTTCTGGTGGCTTGGGTACGTTTGCGGTACAACTAGCCAAATACTTCGGAGCAGAAGTTACCGGGGTATGCAGTACAACGAATCTGGAATTAGTGCAGTCTATTGGGGCAGATAGAGTGATTGACTATACCAAAGAGGATTTTATAAAAGAGGGTCAGACCTATGATATTATTTTTAATGCGGTAGGCAAAAATTCGTTTCCAAAATGTAAAAGTTCACTGAATCAAAAAGGAATCTATCTTTCCACTGTTGCTACTATTCCACTGCTTGTGCTAATGTTATGGACTTCAATGATAGGCAGTAAAAAAGCAATATTTATGATGGCACCATACCGCATAGAAGATCTCATCTTTCTTAAAGAACTCATTGAGGCGGGAAAGATAAAATCGGTCATTGATAGAAGCTATCCGTTGGAACAAATTGTCGAGGCTCACAGATATGTCGAAAAAAACCATAAAAAGGGAAATGTAGTCATCACTGTGTAAGGTAATACTGTCTTTGAGGTGAATATGGCGATAGATCAGGTGGAGGTGTCGTATTTCTGCCGATTATATTGATAAGAGATTGAAGCATATGACGGAAAGCATAAAAGACAATCATTTTGCCATTCAGACATTCAGCATTTCCAGGAGATTCGGGAATCTTGTAGCGGTAGATAGCATAGACCTGTCCGTTAAGGAAGGAGAGCTGTTCTCATTGCTCGGGCCAAATGGCGCCGGTAAAACAACCGCTATTAAAATGCTGTGCTGTCTGCTCAAACCGAGCAGCGGTACAGCCACGATAATGGGTCATGATGTACAGAAGGATCCCATAGCAGTGAAAACAGTTATAGACGTCTCGCCACAGGAGACAGCAATCGCTGAGCATCTTAACGCCTGGGAGAACCTGAGCTTGATGGGGGGGATACACGGAGTTGGGAAAGAAGAGGTAAAAAAGAGGTCAGAGGAACTGCTGGAGATGATGGGTCTAACTAAGCGGGACAAAGAGCAAGTGAGGAAATATTCAGGGGGGATGAAAAGAAGGCTCAGCATCGCTATGGCTCTTGTTTCTGACCCTCAGGTGCTATTTCTGGACGAACCTACCCTTGGCCTGGATCCTCAGTCGAGAAGGAGCATATGGGAACATATAGCGGAGCTCAAAGGGAAAAAGACGATAGTGCTTACAACCCACTACCTGGAAGAAGCTGACTCCCTGGCGGATAGAATAGCGATAATAGACGAGGGTAGGATAGTAGCCCTTGGGACTCCCCGTGAGTTAAAAGATAGCATCTCTGATATGCAGGTGATGGTTGTCAAGGCAAAGAACCTGACTAGTGACGCCATTGAGGGTCTCAGGGAGATATACCCGGAAGTAAAAGAAATAGAGGACGGGATTGAGATTAAAGCTAAAGAGGTGAATTTCTCAGAAGTTGTGGATTATCTACGACCCAGGGGAGTTGTTATCGAATCCACATCTCAAAAAGAGATCACCTTGGACGATGTATTTCTGCATCTTACCGGGAAGGAGCTAAGAGAATGAGATTCATGGGACTGGCGAAAAGAAATTTCAAGGAAATGTTCCTGGACTACCTATCCTTAGGTCTGGCAATAGCGTTCCCGCCAGTTTTGCTGCTGATACTATCCCCCATCGGTAGGCTTGAAAGCTCTTTCACTCCTACCAATTTAGCACCCGGAATAGCTCTCTTCGGTTTCGTTATGCTGCAATTCAGTTCAGCGATGATACTTGCTAAAGATAGAGACAGCGCATTTTTATCACGGTTGTTGACTGCCCCGCTCAGGGCTAACGATTTCATTTCAGCCTATTCCCTGCCATACATACCGGTAGCGCTCATCCAAATGGTTCTTATCTTTGCACTAGCAGCTTTGCTCGGACTTGAGATAACTGGGAATTTAGGCCTCGTTTTTCTCGTCCTTTTTATCATGTCTATGGGCTACATAGGCCTGGGAATGGTTGCGGGTTCGCTCTTTACCTACAAGCAGGTGCCCGGTTTTTATACAGCAGTACTCCTCCTGACCATATTTTCAGGAGCCTGGTTCGATTTAGCAGTGTTCGGAAGCGTATTCCAGAGTATAATGAATGTTTTTCCTTTCGCCCATGCTCTTGATGCAACCAGAGATGTTGTGGTGAATGGCGTTGGTTTCAGTGATATCGCCATAGATTTCTACTGGGTTCTTGGCTATACCTTAGTGTTCTTTACATTGGGTATTTTCCTGTTTAGGCGGAGAATGGTGGAATGAATAATAGGACAACTTATAATCGTCAACACAAAGTCAGGTGACAAATATGGATGGTTAATAGGAGGTATCATGTCAACACAATCAGATGATCAGAAGAAGCAATGGAACATAACTGGAGTGGCGATACCTGCAGGACTCTTTATCGGAATGGGTTATGGTTTTTTAGTGGATAATATTACTGCAGGTATCTTCTTTGGTCTTGGCGGTGGTTTTCTCGCCATGTTCATCGGTATGTTGATTCTCCGGTTCAAAAGATGAAGCCTTCCTTAGAGCCGGTACTTAGGCGGAAAGATTTTCTGGGGGCTTAAACTTTACACAGAAATGAGCTTGTATTGAGTGAGTGAGAGGGATGGTCTCCCCCACCTCCACCAGGAAGAGGAATCCCTCTGCACTATGAGGTCTAGAGGGCTTTTGTAATCGAATAAGGTGCGTTCTGTGTGGTATGTATAATAGCATTCCTTAAAAAAGCTACTTGAAATCACCAAATCAAAGTAAATTAGGAGGAATAATTATGAAAGCTATTGTATACACCAAATACGGACCACCGGATGTTCTTCAGCTCAAAGAGGTAGAAAAACCTACTCCCAAGGACAATGAAGTGCTTATAAATATTCACGCAACAACAGTAACGAAATACGACTGTTGGCAGCGAAGTTGCACAGCCCCTACCGGGTTCTGGCTCTTCATGCGAATATCAATAGGGCTCAGAAAACCACAGAAAACTATACTAGGGACTGAGCTAGCCGGGGAAATTGAAGCAGTAGGCAAAGATGTAAAGCTGTTTAAGGAAGGTGACCAGGTTTTTGGTTACCCCGGGATGAGTTTAGGTGCTAATGTCGAGTACATATGTCTGCCTGAAGACCTAATTTTCCTCAAAGAGCTTATTGAGGCGTGGAAGATAAAATCTGTCATAGATAGAAGCTATCCGTTGGAACAGATTGCCGAGGCTCACAGGTATGTCGACAAAGGACACAAAAAGGGAAATGTAGTCATAACTTTGGAGCATAATAACAAAACCTGACAAAGCCCTGCAGTTGACGGCGGGGACTGGTGGTAGACTGTTTGGAGGCAACTCAAGGAGGTGACAAAATGCCAGAAAATGCTAAAAGGGCAATTGTTTGGCTAGTATTTGCAGCAGGACTTATTCTTGGCATAGTAGGCTGGTCGACACCTGTATATTCATCCTGGACAGGTACTATTGTTTTCCTTTGTTTCTTGTTTGCTAGTATCGCACTTAGAATATTGTGGGGGCTCAAAAAGAAAGAAGGGGAATAATGGCAACCATTGATATGCAGCACTATAACTGTATAGTGGGTTATTGGTTATACAAATAACATAAACCACTTTGCCCGTAGTTATCACAACATTAGTTGAGCTGGGAAATCTAAAATTATTTAGAATATCTAACAGATAGGAGGGTAACAATGAAAAAAGTAATAATGGCAGTATTGGTGGCGGTACTTTTAACCTTGGGATTGCTGGCCAGCTGCGTAGACGGCGTGGTCAAGGGCTCCGGAAACCTTGATACTCAGGAATTCAATTTTGGCGATTTCGCCCATGTCGAAGTTGGATATGCCTTTGAGGTTGAGATTACCCAGTCTAGTTCATACACCGTCAGCATAACCGCCGACGACAACCTGTTCGACTATATCCTGGTTTCTAAGCAGGGCACGACATTAAACATACGTCTCGAACCGGCCCTACATTACGCTTTTACCAAGTTGCAGGCCAAAATCACCATGCCCCAGCTTCGTGGCCTGGCTCTTTCCGGGGCGACACGGGGTACTGTTTCCGGCTTTACTTCCACAGATAATATTGATATTGAGGTATCTGGAGCAAGCTCCCTTAACTTGGTGGAAATATCAGCCGGCGGTGTAGAGTTTGACCTCTCTGGAGCCAGCAGAGTTACCGGTGACATAACCGCCGGTGATGTCGACTTTGATGTATCCGGAGCCAGTACCGTCCAATTGGAGGGTTCAGCCAACGATATCGTCGTTGATGCCTCTGGAGCCAGTCGGGTTAAATTGGCTGCTTTCCCGGTTAGCAACGCAGATGTCACACTCAGCGGAGCCAGCAGTGGTACGGTAAACCTGAGTGGTAAACTGGATGCTAACCTCAGTGGTGCATCAAAACTATCGTACATTGGTGAGCCTACAATGGGCAACATCAGTACATCTGGCGCGTCTACACTAAGCAAGAAATAATAAATTTCGTTTCCTATTTGGTATGAGGCTGAAGAAGAAACCTTATTCCCCAACAAGTTAAGGTTGAAGGGTTGAGCTGTCACTATATTCGACTACGGGGGAAAGGTGCATATAAAAGTTTTGTCTTTCGTACTTCTCGACTAAAGGGGGGGAGTTCTTTGGAGGGGCTTCGCCCCTCTAAAACTCCACTTTAATCATTAAAGCACAGCCCGTACCCTAAAGAAGTCGCCTTCTTCTCGGGGGGCATTGGCTAGAATCTGGCTCCGTGGTAAGGAAGGGGAAGCTTCATCGAGCTTCATTACATTCTGGAGAGGAATAGATTGTGCTGTAGGCGGGATACCACTAGTATCCACCTGCTGTAGAATCTCGAAGTTCTCCAGGATGTTAGATAATTGCTCTCTGAGTCTATCCACTTCGGCATCAGTCAGCCCCAGCCGAGCCAGGAGGGCAATATGTAACACTTCTTCACGACTTAGTTTCATTTTTCAACCTCACCCCTTTGGTTCTTCTTTAGTGACCCTATCCCCCTTTATCCCCCTTCCCCTTGTTAAGGGGAAGGGGGAAGTAATTTCTTTAGAGGGGCTTCGCCCCTCTAAAACTCCCCTTTTCTATTACTCCTGAGTAAGGAGAGGGAGGAGATAGGTTTTGAAGGAGCGAACCCATTAAAACCTTCCCTGATAAATGACTTCTATGATAATTATGTTTGCTAATTATAGCATTCATATTTAAGTATCGGCAACAGGAGCAGTCCTGCTATAATAAAATGGCAGGAAGATGACCGGCAGACTCATATTGGCTATCATTAGCACTATACTTGAGGAGGCAGCCATAGTCGTGATTGTGCGTTGGGGCTTGCCTCAGTTAGACATTCATATACCTCTATGGGGTCTTATTACCTTGATGGTGGTATGGGCTGCCTACGCAGTTATTACTTATCGGATGGGCAGCCGAGCAATGATGAGGAAACCCGAAATAGTTCTGCCTCTGATTAGCAGCCAGGGTAAGGTAGTAAGCCCATTAACCCCAGAGGGTCTCGTTAGAATTAAGGGTGAGCTTTGGCAGGCTACCTCGGTAGGCGAGAACATAGACACCGGCGAGGAAGTTACCGTAGTAGGACAGAATGGACTCAAGCTTATATGTAAGAGCAGTGCTGACGATTTAGAGGGGAGTGAATGATACATATTGATGGAGCTCAAAAATCAGGGAGCGGCACTATAGTTCGTTTTGCTTTTGGCTTAGCTACCCTGCTTGGTGAAGAACTCCACCTGACCAATATTCGAGCTAAGAGAGAAAAACCGGGATTAAGACCCCAGCATCTTAAATCAATACAGGCACTCAAGCAAATATGCCAGGGTACTATAGATGGTGGTGAAATTGGCTCTATGGAGATACGGTTTAAACCCGGTGGAGAGGTTAAAAGTGGCGATTATGAATGGGATATAGGAACAGCCGGGTCGACCACTTTGCTGGCTATGACCCTCCTGCCTGCTGCCTGCTTTGCCTCGAGAACTATGAGCTTCAAGATATGTGGAGGGCTATTCCAAGACTTTGCTCCTTCTGCCTATCATATGCAGTATGTCCTTTTTCCTGTGTTAGAGAAGATGGGTATAACGGCTAGGCTCAGTATTATTCGTCCCGGCTATGTCCCCAGTGGAGGTGGAGTTATACAGGTAGAGATAGAGCCGGTAACGGGAAAATTAGAGCCAATCAGGTTATCCTGTCAGGGTGAGGTTACCGGAATTGAAGGGTTTTCCCTTTCTTCTCATCTCAAGCAGAGGCGGGTGAGCGAGCGAATGGTGGAGAAATGTGCCCAATTACTTAAAGCAAATGGATACGAGGCACAGATAGAAATTGTCAATGACACCACGGCACTTCAGCGTGGGGCGGCTCTTACCATATATGCTAAGACTGGTTCTGGTTGTATTATTGGCGCTGATAGAGCTGGCAAACCAGGACTAACTTCGGAAGACATCGGTAAATATGTGGCTAAAAGTTTAATAGACGATTTGGCAACAGGAGCTACGGTTGACCGGCATTTAGCCGACCAGCTTATATTTTATACCGCTTTAGCCAATGGAGTTAGCCAGTATCGGATACCAATGTTGACAGAGCATGTAGAGACTAACCTGTGGCTTGTGGAGAGTATACTCGGAGCCAAGACCGAGGTTAATAAAAATATGGTCACAGTTCAGGGAATAGGCTACTATCCATCAGGGCACAGGGAGTCTTCTGTGTGATAACAAAAAGAAAAGAGGTAAGCCTTGCTTTATATTTTGCTAGGTCAAGATGATTTTTCTCTTAGTCATTCGCTTGAGGAGATAAAGAGAAGTATAGGTGACCAAACACTTTTAGTGGCCAATACCACTATACTTGATGGGCAACAGATCACATTAGACCAATTAAGGACCGTTTGTGAGACGGTGCCCTTTATGGCTGAAAGACGCTTGATAATTGTCACCGGTCTACTGGAGCGCTTTGAACCTAAAGGTAAAACCAGCCGACGGGGGAAAAGCACACATATAACCAATCAACAAGACGAGTATAAATCATTAGCTGCTTATATTACTGAGATACCTGATAGCACAATACTAGTATTAACAGACATTAGGGTAGGAAGTAATAATCCTCTGTTCAGGGAGCTTTCAGCCAAGGCAGAAATAAGGTCATTCCCTCTACTAAAAGATACTAAACTGCGTCAGTGGATTCAAGGATATGTGGTCAAGGAAGGGGGCAGCATATCTCCTCAAGCAATGAACTTAATAGCCAAGCTTGTAGGTAGCAATTTGCGGATTATGGCAAATGAAATTAACAAGCTACTCCTATTTGCTTCAGGTCGCCGTATAGAAGAAGAGGATGTCAACCTGGTAGTGAGCCAAGCTCAGGAGGCTAATGTTTTTACTATGGTTGATGCTATACTTGATTTCAAAGCTAAGGTAGCCGAACAATGGCTTCAGCAGTTATTACAAAGAGGAGCTGCCCCGGCTTATCTTCTGGTTATGCTATCACGGCAGGTTCAGATGATTGTTCGAGCTATAGAATTAAGAAACCAAGGAAAAGCTAGGACGGAGATTCAGAATAGGTTGGGTTTAACCTCGGAGTTTGCTTTGCGTAGTATATTGGAACAAGCTGATAGGTATCCTTTGCCACGACTTGTACAAGTATATCATAAACTTTTAGAAGCTGACCTCTCTATTAAGACCGGGAGATATGATGCTGAACTTACACTGAATATTCTAATTGCTGAACTATGCCAACAAGGTATAGGAAGTTCACCTCAAGAAAGAGTTTAATGGCATTACCTTATTATATTGGTACATCAGGCTGGCATTATGACCACTGGCGGTCTAGATTTTACCCCGAGAAGTTGGCTAAGCCGAAGTGGCTTGAATTCTATGCCGGCAATTTCACTACAGTTGAGCTCAATAATAGTTTTTACCGGCTGCCTTCAGAGACTGCTTTTACTACCTGGCGCGACTCCTCACCAGCCCACTTTACCTTTGCCGTCAAGGTGAGCCGTTTTATTACTCATATTAAGAGGCTGAGAGCTACTGAGGAAGCGGTAGACAAGTTTATCAATAGGGCTCAAATTTTAGGGGACAAATTAGGTCCGCTCTTATATCAGCTTCCACCCAATATGCATCGTGATGACGACAGGTTAGAATCATTCCTGTCCATTTTACCGCAGGGTATGAAGCATGTATTTGAATTTCGGCATCAATCCTGGCTTGAAGAGCCGGTTTTTAATATTTTACATAAGTATAATATCGGGCTCTGTGTCTTTGATATGCCCTCCCTAAGTTGCCCCTTGGTGGCGACGGCTGATTTTGCCTATATCAGGTTTCACGGCAGTACCGGACTCTACTGGAGCTGTTACTCTGATGAGGAACTAGCCGATTGGGCAAAGAGACTGGCTGATTTAGCTGTGAACCTGAAAGCAGTTTATATCTATTTTAATAATGACGCTGAAGCCTTTGCCGTGAGAAATGCCATGACGCTTCGTGATTATCTATAAACATAGGGAGACCTGTGCATGTAACTAGTTAGAACTTTTCGTAATTGTAAGCTAGTCTACCTTAAATCTTGCCGAGTAAACAAATGCACCAAATCCACCAACGACGAAGGCTACAGCTATGAATATGGTAATAAAGTTTGCTTTAACAATAGAAAGGCCAGTTGATCCAAAGCAAATCCCCACGATATATAACCTAGATTTTCATACTTAGCCCTTTTGATCCTCTCTATCCTCTTAATGATATTTATCGATTTTATCATTTATTCTAATTAGTTCTTCTTCGAGTTTCATATTGCCCTCCTGCTTTCATTATACCATCACTTTAAGGCAGAAAAATGCTGAAGGTAAGTCACAGAGAGGCGAAGCCTCTCTTACATACCAGACTCCCCTTCCCCTTAATGAGGGGAAGAGGATAGGGTTTCCTACAATTCCATTTCTCTTTGTTGGACAGAATTAAAGGTAAAGACTATAATCTCAAGTAGCTATGGGTTCTCAACCTAAACTCAGTATTTTTTTGACCAAGGACGAGATAGAGGCTGCGGTTAAGAGGCTGGCGGCTGAAATCCGACGAGAGTATCAAGATAAATATCCCCTTCTAATATGTGTCCTTAAGGGCTCGTTTATGTTTATGGCTGACCTGATTCGACATCTTGATTTTCCACTGGAGGTGGAGTTTATCCGTTTATCCAGCTATGGTCGGGGTAGGGAGAGTTCGGGAAAGATTAAAGCAGTGCAGGGCCTTCGGTCTAAAGTTAGAGGCAGGGAAGTATTGGTTGTTGAGGACATAGTGGATACTGGTCTTACAACTGGTTTTCTTTTGGATCATCTACGCCAGAAAAAGCCCACCTCCTTGAGCCTATGTGCTCTGACTGACAAGCCTTCCCGGCGGCAGTTTCCGGTTACTATTGACTATCTGGGTTTTACCGTTCCCGATAAGTTCCTGGTGGGTTACGGTCTGGACTGGGGTGAGAAGTTCCGTAATCTTCCCGATATATGTCTTTTGGAGGTTGAAGAATAATGTTATCCAAAATGGCTCACTTAATTTCGGTAGCTAAGGGGGAGCTTCCTGCTGACTTGGTTCTGGCTAATGCTAGGGTGGTGAATGTGTTTACCGGTGAGATTGAGTCAGGCAATGTGGCTATTTGTGGGGACATGATTGCCGGAATAGGGGACTATCACCAGGCTAAGCAGGTAGTGGACTTAAGAGGCAGCTACCTGGCACCTGGTCTTATTAACGGACATACTCACATAGAAAGCTCTATGCTTGATGTAGGTCAATATGCTCGAGCGGTAGTGCCGCGAGGCACTTTGGCTGTGGTTACTGACCTCCATGAGATATCTAATGTCTGTGGATTGGGAGGCATAAGATATGTGCTGAACTGCGCCCGCCGTTTACCCTTTGACCTATTTCTGATGGCTCCTCCTTGTGTGCCAGCTACTCCTTTGGAGACATCAGGAGCCAGCCTTGAGCCTGAGGATATTCAGCGGGTTCTCAGGTGGCAGGGCTGTATTGGTTTGGGTGAGGTAATGAATTTCCCCGGCGTGCTCAGTGCCGACGCCAGTATATTGAAAAAAATCAACCTTGCTAGCAGAAAAGTTGTTGATGGTCATGCTCCCGGCGTTACCGGGAAAAACCTCACTGCCTATATTGCGGCTGGTGTTTATTCTGACCACGAATCGGTGTCTCTGGATGAGGCTAGAGAAAAATTCAGACAGGGCATGTGGGCAATGATTAGAGAGGGTTCTTCAGAGAAAAACCTTGATGCCTTACTGCCTTTGGTTACCGATAAAACCTATAAACGGTGCTTCTTTGTTGTTGATGACCGTAATTGTGTTGACCTGCTCAGCGATGGTGATATTGATGCCGTAGTGCGAAAGGCGATTCGTCAGGGGCTTGACCCGGTGCGGGCTATCCAGATGGCTACCATCAATACCGCTGATTATTTTAGACTAGCTAGAATGGGAGCAGTGGCTCCTGGCTATATGGCTAATCTAATTGTGCTCAGTGAATTATCTAGCTTGCGAGTAGATATGGTCTTTTATCAAGGTCGCCTGGTAGCTAGGGAAGGAAAGCCCTTATTCTCTTCATATCAAGGCGGGAGCAAAGGGCTGACCGACACGGTAAATATTAAGCCCTTCAGTAAAGAGGCATTGACGCTTTTTGCTTCAGGGGAAACCGAGCCGGTTATTGAGATTGTCCCTGGTCAGATAATTACCAAGAAGAGAATGGAAAAGGTTAAGGTTTTAGATGGAATTGTTGTGCCTGATATTGACAGGGATATTCTGAAGGTGGTGGTAGTGGAGAGGCACAAGGCTACAGGCAATATTGGTCTGGGGCTGGTTATGGGATTTGGCTTAAAGAGAGGGGCTCTGGCCTCGTCTATTGCCCACGATTCCCACAACATCGTTGTCGTCGGGACTAACGACGAGGACATATTCGCTGCCGTTAAGGAAATTGAAAGACTGAACGGTGGTCTGGTGGTTGTTGCTGATGGCAGAGTATTAGCCAGCTTAGCCCTGCCTATTGCCGGATTACTATCTGATGAACCATTAGAGGTGGTAGTAGATAAACTGGAGAAGCTTCAGCAACTAGCCGTAGATTTAGGCATAGTTCTATCTTCGCCCTTCGCTACACTTTCCTTTCTGGCACTACCGGTAATCCCCGAACTAAGGCTAACCGACCTCGGTCTGGTGGATGTTAACGAATTTAAGCTGATTAAATAAGGAGGAGAGCGATTACATATTCTGCTGCACACCGGTCTATCTTTGACAACCGACATGATGCCGGCAGACGGTTATCCGCCGAGCTAGGTGAATATAATGACCAATCCGTTGTCGTGCTTGCCATCCCTAACGGGGGTGTTCCGGTGGCGCTGGAGGTAGCGAGCGCACTTAAAGCTGACCTTGACCTGGTTATTTCCCGTAAGATTCCCATGCCTCTTCACCCCGAAGCTGGCTTTGGCGCCGTTGCTGACGATGGAACAATCATCCTTAATGAGGAAGTGGTAAAGAGAATCGGTTTGACCCGTCAACAGATAGAGTATGAGGCTAGCAGGGTAAGAGTCGAGGTTAAGCAGCGGAGCATGCTCTACCGTGGAGACCGACCCCTGATTGGAGTGAATGGCAGAACGGTGATAATCATAGACGATGGATTGGCTTCAGGCTTCACCATGATGGCAGCGGTGGAATCGGTGCGCCATCGCCAACCGAAGGAAACAGTTGTAGCGGTGCCCTGTGCCTCGGCATTAGCCGTTAAGAAGTTAGAAAGGGTCGCCGATAAAGTAGTAACCGTCACGACAGGGTTCATGCCAAGATTTGCCGTAGCTGACTTCTATCGACAATGGTATGACCTCGGCGATGATGAGGTAGTACGATACATCAAACACTGGCGGATGCTGCATCTTCACTAAAATCAAGCCATGCAAAATAGGTAGCTGGTCTGGTTAATGTGGGGATAGTTTAGGTTGATTGGGTGAGGGCTCTCATCTCAGATGTTTCCATTCCGCTGGCGAAATCTAGCTTGTTTTATAATTCCTGCTTCTTCTTAACTGGATACCTGATGATAGTCTTGACGACTTTGGCATCAGGCGTGGTGAGGTATTCCTCCTCGTGGTCACCAGCTATTTCACATCCGCTGTCTTCAATAAACTTATTCAAGCGTTCAACGGTGTGTTGCTCTTGGTCATAAGCTCCGATATGCAGAATTTGGGCTACAACTCCATATTCCCAGGTCTCAATTTTGACCTCAGTGTCAGCTACCTTCTGGGGCAGGGAGGTGGTATCCTCAGGAATGGGCAAGCCGATAATATGTGTCCATTCATCCATAGGGACAAGATGGGCATCAGGATAGCGGGCGCGTAGTCCGCTGACCTTGAAGTTAGGCAGTCCCCTCTTCTTGAGGTCAAACTTCAGAGTGTAAACTGAGCCGTAGAGGGCAGGCATAAGTTGAGGGAAGACCTTATCCGGGGCGCCCTTGGCATAGACCACTGCCATCTTTTGCGGGGGCATTTCCAATATTTGAGGTTCTTTAGCGGATGATTTTCGTGGCGCCATGTGATTACCTTCCTATTACTGATTATTTTTAGCGTAGTATAACACGCAGCCAAGACCTGTCAATAGAAATGTAGGGTAGACTATTTATCTACCTCACCCCCTATATCCTACTACTTTACATAAGATGGGGTGGAATAAATTAAAAAGAGGGGCGAAGCCCCTTAAACTCCTCGTGATAAATAGCCGTTATCCCTGCCTCATCTTCTGCTCCTGAATTAGCTTTTCACCATACTCAAGCAGAATTTTGGCTCGTTCCGGAGTGAAATTTGATTCCAAATAGGTTTTCAGGGCATCAGGAGGGGTTATTTCTTCGGCTGTCCCCTTGCCCAGCCTGAGACGGGTCTCTCGTTTTATGTCCTTGGCAATGGTAAAGTAGTGGGTCTCTTTTAGTGCAATCCTGATGTCGTTATCCCTAAGCTGACCCTCAATCTCCGCCGGCAGGCCAATTTGGACTCGGACTATGGCATCCCTAACCTTGTCTTGTTGTTCTGTAATAGCCGTGAGTACGGTTGATGTCGGGTTGGCATCTTGTGGTTCAATATTAATGTAGATGGTGAAAAAGCGACGCCCGGTTACCGGATGAAATTCAAACGAGACCCGTCTTTTACCTTTTTCCAAATCAGGCTCAATTTCTACCAGGTAGAAGCCTTTATCGTCCTCTTCGTCACTGAAATCTAACCGCTCCAGACTACCGGAGTAAACTACCGGTGGATTATGGGATAAGACCTGGTGCTTATGAATATGACCTAAGGCAACATAATCAAAAGCAGGATTAGCTACATTACTCAGTAGCAATACATGCTCTTGCCCTATGGTCATTGACCTCTCTGAGCCTACCTTGGCTCCGGAGACCCAGACATGGGCAGCTAGCATAGATGGCAGTTCTGGGTCAAGTTTGGGTACATTGGCATCGATAATATTGGTTAAGACCTGCTGTAATTTTTGATTAATCTGCTCCAGGCTGAGGTTTTTAGTCGCCTCTTTGCTTAATACGGCACTGCGCCTTAGCCAAGGGAGGGACACTATTTGAATTGTGCCGCTTTTGGTCGGGATGCGGTGAATTTCGGGGCGGTTGGAGACATAAACATTTTTAATAGCCAGGGTATCAAAAATTTCACAAGTAGTAGCCCTGCCTATAGCATTAGGTAGGTCATGGTTGCCGATAAGGAGGAAGATGGGGATACCACTGATGGATAGACGATTAATGCGCCGGGCAAATTCCCTCTGTTGAGTTTGGCTCGGTTCGCGACTCTGATAGGCATCACCGCAGAAGAGGACAAGGTCCACCTTGTTTTCCAGTGCATAGTCTATAACCTGGTCAAGAGCAAACTGGATATCGAGGAAACGTGAGGACAATCCCGTAGCCCTGTCAATACGCCCGTAGCTCTCAACACCGAGGTGTAGGTCGGCAAAGTGGAGAATTTTCAACCTCTCCCCCTTTACCCCATTAGGAAATCTAACGGGGTATATCCCCCATACTTAATATAGACCGTTTGGCAACTCAAATAGTCATTGCGTTGAGCCGAAGCCCTGAGCGAAGCGAAGAGGAAGCGAAGCAATCCCACTATTGCTTTCAAAGATTGCTTCGGTCGCCTAGGCGACCTCGCAATGACAACTAAACAGCCTCTAATAAGTAGAGGCGAAGATTTATATTAAAGAGGGCGAAGTCCTTTCTAAAACCCCAGATGTTGCTTTGGAGTTGCCTTTCCTACCTTTCAATCTTCCATATACTGCCGCCGGGGGGTAGGACGAGTAGTGGTTCGCCACTCAGCTTGGCTTGCAAGGTATTCTTTATCTCACTGATGGGGACTCGTATTTGGTTCATAGTATCACGCTCGCGGATGGTGGCTTGCTCATCTTCAAGCGATTGGAAGTCAACGGTAATACAGAAGGGAGTGCCAATCTCATCCTGACGCCGATAGCGACGACCGATACTTTGGGCATCATCATACTGCACCATCCAGCACTGGCACAAGTCGGTATATACCTGTTTAGCTACTTGAACCAGTTTCTCCCGTCTACTTAAGGGCAATACGGATACCTTGATTGGAGCTAGAGTGGGGTGAAGGTGGAGTAGCACCCTTGTTTCTCCCTCTTCTAGTTCTTCATCATAGGCATCGCACAAAAAAGCCAGTGCTGAGCGGTCTACCCCTGCCGATGGCTCAATGATATAGGGGATAAAATGTTCTTTAGATTCCTCATCAAAATAGTCCAGGCTCTTGCCGCTGGAACTGGTATGTTGAACCAGGTCAAAGTCACCGCGATTGGCAATGCCCTCAAGCTCAGCCCAGCCCATTGGGAATAGGTAGTCAATATCATCGCACTCTCGGGCGTAATGAGCCAGTTCCTCTTTATTGTGCTGTCGCAGCCGAAGGTTGTCTCTTTTAATGCCTAATTTCACATACCAGTTAAGTCGCTCCTCAATCCAGTAATTAAACCATTCCTTATCAGTGCCTGGCTTAACAAAGAATTCAATTTCCATTTGCTCAAACTCCCGACTGCGGAAGATAAAGTTACCGGTGGTAATCTCGTTTCGGAAGGCTTTGCCGACTTGAGCGATGCCGAATGGCAGTCTCTTCCTAGTGGTGTTAAGCACATTTTGGAAGTTAACGAATATGCCCTGTGCTGTCTCAGGGCGCAGGTAAACTACGCTAGCTTCCTCCTCAATAGGACCCATAAAGGTCTTGAACATCAAGTTAAATAGATGAGGCTCAGTTAATTCGCCACCGCAAGAGGGGCAATTCTTGTCCTCTAAGTCATCACTGCGCCACCTCAAATGGCAACTCTTACATTCTACCAATGGGTCACTAAATCCCTTGATATGTCCGCTGGCTTCCCATGTCTGGGGGTGCATCAAAATGCTGGTATCCAGACCTACCATATCATCGCGCTCCTGAACCACAGCTCGCCACCAGGCTTCCTTTATATTGCGCTTCAGCTCTACTCCCAGAGGTCCATAATCCCAGCAACTAGACAGTCCGCCGTAGATTTCGCTACTAGGGAAAATGAAACCACGTCGTCGGCAGAGGGAGACAATCGTTTCCATATCAACCTTTGTTGATGCCGGTTCAGTCACTGCTAATTCTCCTCGGATGTTGCCTTGCTCTGTAGACAATAGAAGCAAGGAACACTATTAAAGCAATGGTGGCTAGTCCCAGAATAATTAGTAGAAATATCCACATAGGCATAAGTTGTACCTGATATGAATTGTAGCTGAAAACATTGAGCATTGCAAAGAAGACTATAAGCTGTGGCAGAGCAGTCATATTACCCATAAATGATAGAATCCTCTGCGGTTTTATCCAGGTGCCCTCTGTTTGACCAAATAGTTTGCCCAGCTTTGTTACTCCCCAGGTGATGCCTCCTGCCATCAGGGTTAGGAGGAGCTGTGGTATCAATACCCAGATAATAGTTATTTCACGGCTAAGCCACCTATCAGGTGTCCCATCAAGCTTAAAATGATAAGCAACCTCAGTAGGAAGTAGATGGTAAAAGTAGGCTGACAGGATTATGGACAGGGAGAAAAATACTAGTGGAAGCACAATATAGCTCCAGCGAAAGGTTAAAATCTGCATTGTGGCGGTTTCTTTAGCTGGCTGTTTGCTTTTAGCTTTTTGCCTGTGCCTGAAGACAAACCACATAGCGGCTCCGCAACCCAGACCGAATAAGAAAATTATAGACAGAATGAGGATAGGTATAATCATCTAATCACTCGTCCCTAGCTTCTAGATTAGGCCAGGAAACCCGGCTAATACTGGTGCTAGAACTAGGGATATTATTGACATTAGTTTTATCATGATATTTAACGATGGACCCGAAGTATCCTTCATCGGGTCACCAACGGTGTCACCGATAACGGTAGCTTTGTGAGCATCCGACCCCTTACCACCGAAAGCACCAGTTTCTATCCATTTCTTAGCGTTATCCCACGAGCCACCGGCATTGGCAAAGGTTATAGCCAAGATGAAACCAGTAGCTATAGCTCCTAGCAAGAAACCACCAAGGGCAAACGGTCCCAATATAAAGCCTATGAGAATAGGGGTAGCTACCGTCATTAAGCCAGGAGCAAGCATTTCCTTCAGTGCTGCTTTGGTGCAGATATCTACGCACTTCCCATATTCAGGTCTGGCTTCCCCATCTATCAGCCCTTTTATCTCGCGGAACTGCCGGCGAACCTCATTAATTATGGAGAAGCTAGTCTTACCCACTGCATTTAGTGTCATGGCGCAGAATATGGCTGGTAGCATAGCCCCAAGGAATAAACCGACAACAACATGGGCATCAAGCAGGCTGATATGAGCGAAGAAGTCGGTCATTTCCATACCTGCTGCCTGGGTATAGGCTAGGGCATAAGCTAGCATCAAAGCCAGGGCAGTAAGAGCGGCTGAACCAATAGCGAAGCCCTTGCCTGTTGCCGCTGTGGTGTTACCCAAAGAATCCAAGGCGTCTGTTCGCTGCCTAATCTGCGGTGGCAGTCCTGACATTTCAACAATGCCACCGGCGTTGTCAGCCACAGGTCCATATGCATCAGTAGCATCTTGTATGCCCAGAGTTGACAACATCCCAACCCCGGCAATGGCAATACCATAGATATCAGCAAAGTGGTGGGCAACTAAAATGGCAATTGCCACCAGAATAACAGGGGGCAAGGTGCTCATTAGACCATTGGCAAATCCTCTAGTTATAATTGTCCCAGCTCCGGTCTGAGATGCTTCTGATATGTTAAGTGTTGGCTTGTAGACATAGGAGGTAAAGTAATTAGTGCTTTCCCCAATTAGGACGCCAGCAATGAGACCAGCTAGGATAGCCCAAAATATGTTAATACCGTAACCTTGAATCCCGCAAAGAAAATACACTGCCAAAAATGAAAAAATAGCAGTCAGGATTGATGCTGAGAATGTGCCTCGGCGGAGCGCATTGAGCAAGGCTCCCATCTGCGGTTTTTCACCAACCCTCACCAAGAATATCCCGATAAGAGAGGCTACGATACCCCCAGCCGCTACCATCATAGGTAGAAACCAAGCAGTAGCCATATCCGGCACTAATGACTTATCCAGGGTGATAGAGAAAGTGGCTATCATCCCCAGCGTCATAGTGGCAATAATTGAATCAACATATGATTCAAACAGGTCGGCACCCATACCAGCCACATCGCCAACATTGTCACCGACGAAGTCAGCGATAACAGCCGCATTTCGGGGGTCATCCTCAGGGATTCCCTTCTCAACCTTGCCTACTATGTCAGCCCCGGTGTCGGCTGCCTTGGTATATATGCCACCACCAACTCTAGCGAATATAGCCACCAATGAAGCACCAAAACCAAAACCGGGGATTATCTTCAGAAAGTCAGGGTTATTATGAAAGGCGAGGTAGAGGATGCTTAGCCCAAGGATACCGATGCCAACGACACACATTCCCATTACGGCTCCACTACGGAAGGAGACTCTTAAGCCTTGATTCAGGCTCTTTTGGGCGGCAGCGGCTGTTCTGCCATTAGCCCTGATAGCCATATTCATCCCGATATAGCCAGCTAGTCCAGAACAGATAGCGCCAAAAACAAAGGATAGGGCTACCCACCAACCCAGGTTAGGCACCACGCCTAGAATGATGCCAACTACCACTACGAATATAGCTAATATGCGGTACTCCCTGCCCAGGAAAGCCAAAGCACCTTCCTTGATAGCGGCTGATATTTCTCTTATCCTCCCCGAGCCTTGCTCTTGTCTCAATACATAAGAAGCCATAAAGCCAGCAACACCAAGCCCTAGGATACTAGCTATTACTGCGATTACTATGATTACTATTGGATTCATTATTTAGTCTTCTTTCTATCTAAAGTATTTTGTGTTATTAACCTACTGAATATCACTCCCAAATTTCCCCAACCTATCCTTTAAGTCCTTTTGGCTTATAACTAATGTCAGGTCACTGCGTGTCCTTTCTAGGACGCCACGAACCATATCGGTAGTACGGCGTAGCCCACCGGTTATAGCATCAGGAAAGTCCATAGTAACTAAAATACTGTAGATGTCATCCATAGCTTCTAGTAGTTCTTCACACCGAGATAGGTCACCTCGTCTCATACTATCCAAAAGGTAACGTCTTAGCTCGCCGACAGCTTCACCTAAGCCGTTCAGGTAAGCTGCGGAGTCAACACCCAATTCACCAGGGTCGGGAGGTTGCCTTCCTGTTACCAAGGCGAGAGTAATACTGCCTTCAGCAAACTCCTTTTGAGCATCCCTAAAAAAGCCAGTATTGATAAGCTCACTACAAGCTGTGATAGCCCGTTCAGATTCATCAAGGAGATTATTAGCTGATTGGAGCAGTTCTTTAGCCTGGTCAAATTCCTGACGGTGTACGGCACGGATAGCCTGGCTACAATGACGAATTGCTTCACGACATAGAGGCAGTGCCTTTTCTCTAGCTGCATCTTTGGCTGAGAAGCTTAGCCTAATCTGGTCAGTAATTGAATCTAAATTATCAGTTAATCTATTCACTTTCATACCTCAAGTATCTCTGCTATTTCTCGAGTTGCTTCTTCGGGTGACTCGGCTTGCAGTATAGTGCTGATTACTGCTACCGAGTCAGCGCCGGCGGCCATAACCTCAGCCACATTATCCTTAGTAATGCCACCAATAGCAATCAGGGGTAAGGTTACTGCCTGTCTAATCTGACATAGCCTTTCTAAGCCAACTACCTTTGCTGTTTCTTTAGATGTGGTTGGGTATATTGAGCCGACGGCAATATAATCAGCCCCCTCAGATTCGGCGATAATAGCTTGTTCTATAGTGGTTGTTGAGCAGCCCAGGATTTTACCTATTGGCAGCAGCTTGCGAGCTACTGCTATAGGCAGGTCATTTTGTCCTAAGTGCAGTCCATCAGCATCAGTGGCTAGAGCTACATCGAGGTAGTCATTTACTATAAAAAGCACGTCATGCTCAGCACATAGATTTCTTAGCTGTTGAGCTATAGGTAGCAGCTCCTTTTTACTTTGGAGTTTATCACGCAACTGAATTGTGTTAGCTCCTCCCTGGAGTGCCTTACTGGCAATATCAATGTGGCTACGCCCCTTTACTAGGACCTGGGTATCGATAATTACATAGAGCCCGGGTAAGCGCTTTATCTTATCCTGGCGCATTAGTTTCGAAAGCAGTGCTTGCTCTATTGTGTAGAGATTAAACCTGGCTCGCTTGAACTTCTCTGGGTTTAATTTAACCCCTGGGATTTTGGACATCTCCTCCAGGACTCTCAACGATTCCTGAACCCTTCTGGCGTTAGCCACAATCATTATCGGTAGCTCCCTCTGCTTCTCCTCTCCAGGGACTTCAATACTAATACCAACATCACCTTCTGAGTATCGAGCTTGAAGCAGCTGCCGCTGGAATGACCAGTCGCTCCTTAGCACCTCATGTCGCATAGTTTTTAATTGCTGAGTTAGAGCGGCATCATTAAGCAGTAATCGGGCAAGTTCTTCAAGAAAGCGAAGCCCCTCACCAATGCGGTTCAAATTGGCATCAATAATGCGTAGTGTTTGTCTTGATATTGTTTCTGGTGGAGTCATAAGACGGCTAATTTTAGCACAAGCCCCATTTGTTAGTAAAGCTGGGTAGCTCTCAGACTTCGCTTACTGCATTTTCAATGAGTTTAATTCGTAATAGCTTCCCCTCTTGGTTTAGCTCTACGGCTACTACATCAATGCGCCACAGCGCTGGCAAATCATTATGGGTGTGTCGGTAGCGAGAGGCGACAGTCATTAATCTTTCCATTTTAGTTGGTGTAATTGACTCTTCAGGACTACCGAACTCCAGGCTCTTTTTAGTTCTTACTTCAATAAAGACCAGAAAATCTTTATGCCTAGCTACAATATCAATCTCACCCTCACGGCAGCGGTAGTTAGTTTCCTTAATATGGTAGCCCCACTTTTTTAGGAAGTCCTTGGCTAGCTTTTCACCCAGAATACCAGTATCTTTGCGCTTCATTTCTCTATTAACTTCCAAAGGCTAACATAACTGCGGCTTGGATAGAAAATCCCCCCAGTATGAAGTAAACGCCGACAATAGCACTAAGTCGAGACTTCATAAGTTCCGCAAACAGCTTAGGATTACCACACAATCTTGTCATACTCATTAGCCTCACCCCCTTAATCCCCTCTCCAAGTCGAGTCTGCGCCCTCTCCTTCTCAAGAAGAGGGGGAGAGACTTTAGAGAGGGGCGAAGCCCCTCTCTTACCTACATTCCCCCTTCCCTTAATAAGGGAAGGGGGTCAGGGGGATAGGTTGCTAAACGACTTTGAATTACCTCCCTGACTGGTTTGAAGGACCGGCGATGGATAGGGGATGGTCCCAGTTGATGCAGACAGGCGAGATGCTTCTTTGTGCCATAGCCCTTGTGCTGGGCCAATCCATAGCCTGGATAAATTTTATCAAACTCTATCATTAGCTGGTCTCGGGTCACTTTAGCCATAATGGAGGCACAGGCAATTGAGAAGCATAACTTGTCACCATTGGTTATTCCCTTTTGGGGTAGTGGCACCTCAGGAAGGAGCATATAATCTATAAGCAGGGATTGAGGCGCTAGCGAAAGCTGGTCTATAGCTAATTGCATAGCTAATCGTGTTGCCTTGATTATACCCTGAGCATCTATCAATTCATTGGCAGCCATACCGATTCCTACTGAGATGGCTATTTCATGGATGTGATGAAATAAAAGTTCCCTGGTGGCTGGGCTTAATTGCTTGCTGTCTTTCACCTGATTTAGCCAGGGGGTGTCTATATGGCAGGGCAAGATAACGGCAGCAGCTACCACTGGACCAACTAGGGCACCACGTCCAGCCTCATCAATGCCAGCGATACGCTGGTATCCTTGTGCCTCAAGTAATTTTTCTTCAGCAAAAGATGGTGTCTGGAGATTGTTTGTCAACCTCACCCCTTTCAATCTACCCCACCTTCTATTATTCCCCCACCCAAGACGCAATCACCTTGGTAAAATACTATGGTCTGACCGGGAGCAATCGCTTTCTGAGGTTGATGAAAGTTTACCTCTGCTACCCCGTCTCTAGGGTGGAGTTTAGCTACCATATCAGGCGCATTATATCGGATTTTAGCTGTTATATTTACAGGCTCTTTAGGGGCTTCCCCCGATGTCCAGCTTAGCTTACTGGCAATGAGAGTATTACTTAAAAGCTGGTCTTGAGTGCCTGCCACCAATCGGTTACTGGCAACATCAAACTTGAGCACATATAGGCGCTCGTCTGACGCGAGCCCCAAACCTTGCCTTTGCCCCACCGTATATTGGGCTAAACCCTTGTGTCTGCCTAAAACCTTGCCTTCAGTGTCAACAATGTCCCCTGGTTCAAGGGAGATATGCTTGGCTATGAATGACCGATAGTCGTTATCAGGGATAAAGCAAACATCCTGGCTGTCATGCCTTGAACTGGTAGGCAAGCCGAGCTCATCGGCCAAACTTCTAACATTCTTTTTACGGAGCTCGCCCAAAGGTAATAACAAGTGTTGAAGCTCACTCTGTCCCAAGGTGTAGAGGAAATAAGACTGGTCTTTACCTTGGTCAACTGCTTTTAGCAGGCGATAGTTATTTGGTAAATGCTCAACTCTGGCATAGTGACCGGTGGCTAGGTAGTCTGCACCCATCTCAAGTACTTTGTTTAGGAGGAAACCAAATTTGATATGCTGGTTGCAGACAATGCACGGGTTTGGTGTGCGTCCCAGGCTATACTCCCGGCAGAAGTAGTCAATAACGAGGCTCTTAAAGTCTGCCTCAAGGTTCAACTTATGGAGGGGAATTTCTAGTAGCTGGCAAGTGTGCTCTAAATCTGAGGTACTATAGCTATGGTCTGCCCATAACTGCATATAAACACCGCCAACCTCATAGCCAGCTTCCTTTAGCAATGCGGCCGCCAGTGAGGAGTCCACCCCACCACTCATAGCTACTGCAACTCGCCCCTTACTCATGTTTCAAATCTCGTCAGCGTAGCAGTTGGCTTACCCTTCGCCAGATAATCTGGGCTATTTCTGCTTTGGATTGGCTGGCATCCACTACCAGCCACCGCTCTGGGTCATTATCTGCCAGCTTGAGATAACCCTGCCGCACTCGCTGGTGAAAGGTTATATCCCCCTTCTCAAAGCGGTCTTGCTTTTTGCCCCTTTTACGAGCGAGCCCTTCATCTACTGGCATATCTAATAGAACTGTAAGGCCAGGTTTCAATCCCTGAGTGGCAGCATTATTAATAGCCCTGACCATTTCTAAATCTAGTCCTCGCCCATAGCTTTGATAGGTAATAGTAGAATCATCATAGCGGTCACAGATAACCACTTTCCCAGTCGCTAGATTAGGCTGGATTACCTTAGTTACTAATTGGGCCCGAGAGGCATTAAACAGCAGTAGCTCGACAATTGGTGATATATCTATACCTTCAGCCCACTTCAGCCAACGACCTATCTTATTACCGAATGGGGTTCCACCCGGTTCGTGGGTTAAAATTACGGGAATAGCTAACTGCGATAGTCTTCGGTAAAGCGATCTAGCTTGGACACTCTTACCACACCCCTCCCCACCCTCAAAGTTGATAAATAAAGACATAATTAACCCTATCCCCTTTTTCCCCTTCCCCTTAACAAGGGGAAGGGGATTTAGTTATAAAAGAGGCGAAGCCTCTCTTTGCCTCTCTTTTATAGTATCCTTCCCTTCATTGGCTCCCATTCAGCTATGGTTAGCATTCGTTCACGATAATCATCCCACTCGACGTGCTCATTCTGGTTCATCATAACAAGATAGCTATACTCTATGCTTCCCGTAGGGTTAACCTTTATGCGCAGATGTGGCAGTGTTTTGCCGAGGACTCTCTTTGCTCCACTTTGTGGCTCGTATATCACTACCACTTCCTCTTGTGGCGCGACACCTCACTCTTTGTACACTTCCCACAAGTGTCGAAAGTCCAGTCTGTGAAGCACAGGTAACAACAATTCCTTGCCCTCACATTTGAAATCAGGGTCATATACGCGCAAGCTTGCATACGGCATGAACTTGACGGCTTTCTTTATTTTGCCCTGTTCTATGTAGCTGAGGTGCAAAAAATGCTTCACTCTGAAGAAGTGCCACTCAAATTGTTTCCAAGGCACGTCTTTGCCAATTAGTAGACTTTGTGTCATCTCATTTCCCATCGCCTACTCCACCTTCCACTGACGTGCGGGGCTTCGCCCCCTTTCAATTCCCTCCCTAGTCTTTGTATCAATCCGCTTAAGGATCTGAAGAATATCGTCGAGTTTCCGAATAACAGTACCGAGAGATTCTTCAACCCTACCAATCGAGCTTTCCACCCCCTCGAGTGAGTGTTTTATTTCAACGACCCACTGATTAATATCCTTCCACTCTATTTCAGCCATTATTCCCCTCCTTTACTCCTTATAAATCCTCACCCGTCTATCAGGGCCTTTGCCCGTACTCTGAGAGGATAGGTCGTTTCTTTGGGCTATAAGGTGTTGCAAACGCCGAATGTAGGCGCTCCGGGGACTGAGTTCTATTGCTTCCTGACCGCTCATTACTTGGCTAACGGCTTCTTCTGCCTCACTGAGGGCAATCTTAAAGGGGTCTGCTTTGTCTGTGCTCTCGATGGGGTAGATAGTATTTAGAAGATGCCTGATTTGGGGTGGAGTGTTACTTTTAAGGACATAGATGGATAGGTTAGCCGCTTCGGCGTCCTTAATCTTTTGTGGTCTTCGCCGATAGTAGCTTTTAGTGGTTATAAACAGGTTGGCCAGATTTGGATTGTTAACTATATCCAGGCTCAATTGCATCTCTTTTGCTCCCTGCTCCAATCGCCCCCGGTTTACACCGAAGAGGTAGAGCTTGGGTAGATTGTTCTCTTTGGTCAGGAGCTTACTTTTAGTTACTACCTTAGTGGTAGTAACTGGCTCTCGTCTTTCTATTCTGACCTCTCCTGTCTCATCTAGCCAGCGAATCTCAGTGGCTGTAGGCTGACCACGCAGGATAGAGTCAACCGCCTCGCCGACATCAGGGTGAATGGCTACTTTGTCCCAGTCCTGAATTTCAACGACAATACTAAAGGTAGGTGGTGACATACGCTCCAGTATGGATTTCTGGGTGCCCCTTCGCTTAGCCTCTTCATCGCCCAGGGTTACTGTCTGGATACCGCCAATAAGGTCAGCTAGGGTAGGGTTCATCATCAAGTTATCTAATGTATTACCGTGAGCGGTGCCAACTAGTTGAACCCCACGCTCGGCAATGGTTCTAGCTGCCTGAGCCTCAAGCTCAGTGCCAATCTCATCAATAATGATTACCTCAGGCATATGGTTTTCTACAGCCTCAATCATTACTGCGTGTTGTTTGGAGGGGGTGGTGACCTGCATTCTACGGGCATGCCCAATAGCTGGGTGGGGAATATCACCATCGCCGGCAATCTCATTTGAGGTATCTACAATAATAACCCGTTTATTGAGGTCATCAGCTAGCACCCGGGCTACCTCACGAAGCATCGTTGTTTTACCTACCCCGGGGCGACCCAGCAATAAGACACTTTTGCCTAACTCAACGAGATCCTCTATGACTTTGATGGTGCCAAAGACAGCTCTGCCTACGCGGCAGGTCAATCCCACAATGCGCCTCTTACGGTTAAGGATAGATGAGATGCGATGTAAAGTGCGCTCGATTCCAGCCCGGTTGTCATCTCCGAAGCTACCGATGCGGGAGACTACATACTCTATTTCCTCCTCGCTAACTTCTTTAGAGTTAAGAACTACTTCCTGATGAGGGAAGCGAGCTTTGGGAGGGCGACCTAAGTCCAGCACTACTTCCAGTAGCTCACTAATATCATCTTGCTGGCATAATGGCTGGCGAATATGCGGTGGCAAAATGTCAAGCAAAGCCTCCAAGTCATCAGTAATTACTTTCTGCAAAAATATCCTCCTATGTATGCTTTATTCCCCACCAGGAATAACTAGCCCGTCCAATCCCTTAAGTTCATAAGGCAAGCGGACGGGCAAAGCTCTACTTTCAATTGGCCTAATATAGCTATGTGTTTAACAAAGGCTCCTTGCCAGGCAAGGATACCTATTCTCATCTTACCATCCTCTAGATGCTAGCAGTTCCTCAACCGGGATTTGCTTTATATCCAATCCGGTCATAGCTTCTCCCAAGTTTTTGGAGACCTCAGCGATAATTTTCGGGTCTTGAAAGTGAGTAGTTGAATTGACAATAGCCTTGGCTCTAGCCTCTGGGTTGCTGGACTTAAATATACCTGAGCCAACAAATACACCATCGGCTCCTAATTGCATCATCAGGGCAGCATCGGCTGGGGTAGCCACTCCACCAGCAGCAAAATTGACTACTGGTAGTTTCCCTATTTTATGTATCTCCTCTATCAGCTCGAAGGGCGCTCCCATCTCTTTCGCCTGTGTCATCAACTCATCCTGGGGTGTGTTTACCAGTTTACGGATGCTACCCATTACCGCTCGCATATGCCCTACCGCTTCTACAATGTTACCGGTGCCAGCTTCACCCTTGGTTCTAATCATAGCTGCCCCTTCACCAATACGACGCAAGGCTTCACCCAAGTCACGGCAACCACAGACAAAGGGAACTTTGAAATCATACTTCCAGATATGGTGTGCTTCATCAGCCGGGGTGAGAACTTCAGACTCATCTATAAAGTCTACACCAAGCGCTTGTAGCACTTGAGATTCCACGAAGTGACCTATGCGGCACTTAGCCATCACCGGTATTGTAACTGTTTTCATAATGGACTCAATAATGGTAGGGTCAGCCATACGAGCCACGCCTCCGGTAGCTCGAATATCGGATGGAACCCTCTCCAGTGCCATCACTGCGCAGGCACCTGCCTCCTGCGCAATCTTAGCTTGCTCAGCACTAACAACATCCATAATTACCCCACCTTTTAGCATCTGAGCCAGTCCAGCTTTGACCTTCCATGTGCCAGTTTCCATATTATCTCCTTGCCCTCATATAAGCTCGTGACCTATTAACTTTATTTTACTATTGTCTAGCTTGTTTATCAACCTGGTTTTAGTAGCTCTTTCGGTAGATTTCTCTACCCTGGTTATCATAAAGCGCAGCTACATCAGGTTCAGTGTTATTCCAAATAGCCTGACTATATTCAAAACTAAATCCTCCCCATTCAGGATGATATTCGTCAGTGTAGATCCTGATGCTTTTTCCCGGAGCCAAAATACAAGATGGGAAAGTGAACGATGGATACCCTTCTGATATATCCGTTAGCACACAGCCAGTTATCTCTTGTGGATGGTCTCCACGATTGGTGATTTCTACATATTCGTCGGACTCTACACGAGGAACCAGCCCATCATAAAAAATGTAGGTAATTTGGACATTCTCAACTATTATAGGTAATAGCGGTTGAGTCTCTTGCCAAACCCCTATTTTGTCCTTCTTGGCCTCTGCCTCCAGTTCCTCCAGATAATCCTGGTATTTAGTGTCAGGAGGATAAGATATAGCCCAGGCAAGCCCCTGTCTTACCAGCTCGGCATTAACAAAGGTATCATCAACATAAACATAGCGTAGAAGCCGTCCATATTGGTCAGTTTCGGAGATATCCTTCTCCAAGCGAATAGTTTTTCCTCCCACTAGCTGTCGGTTATATCTAGTGGCTTCCTGAGCCAGGTCACACAATCTAGCTTCTTTATCGTCTAACTCAGGCGTATCTATGCCAATATAGCGAACCTTGTATATTGCACCAGCAATGTCAACCTCAATGGTATCGCCGTCAATCACCCTGGTGACTAGAGGAGCAGTAGGCGCGGCACAACCAGTGGATAAGATTACAATAAGCAAGCCTAGGATACTGATGGCATATTTCATAGCTCCGAGCTTAATATTTTCTATAATAGTCGTCATTATATCATAAGCTATCTCAATATATTTATTTGCATTTTTGTTCAGCTTATGCTATATCTAACATAAGTTTAATAGGTTTTACCGCTAGGGGTGCATAAGGCTGAGAGGCGGTTTGATGCCAACCCTCGGAACCTGATCTCGATAACGCGAGCGTAGGGAAGCGGCTGTTTTAGACCAAGGGTTTATTATTATCAGCCGAAGCCCTTGGTTTTGTTTTTGTGGAGTTAGATATGACTCAACTGGAATGGGCAAGAGACACTATTATTTCACCTCAAATGGAACTGGTGGCACAGCATGAAGGGGTGGAGGCTGAGCTTATTCGGCAGGGAGTAGCCTTAGGCACGATAGTAATTCCAGCTAATACCAGACATACAAATCTTGTTCCTTGTGGTATAGGACAGGGGCTTAAAACCAAGGTCAATGCCAATTTCGGGACTTCTTCCGACTTTGGCAATATTAATACCGAGCTGGAAAAGTTGCGAGTGGCAATTGACTCGGGTGCAGATACAGTTATGGATTTAAGTAGTGGCGGTGATATAACTGCTATTCGGCGAGCAATTATTACCTCTAGTTCACTACCAGTAGGGACAGTACCCATTTACCAGGCGGGGATTAAGGCAATAGCTAGACACGGTGCTATAGTTAAGATGACCGTAGATGAATTATTTGCCGTGATTGAAGAGCATGCTCGGGATGGTGTTGATTTTATAACGGTGCATTGTGGAGTAACCCGCTCGGCTATTGCTCGGCTTAAACAGCAAGAAAGGATAGCCGATGTTGTATCTCGTGGTGGTGCTTTCCTGATAGGCTGGATATTATACAACGAGCGGGAAAATCCTCTTTATGAGTATTATGACCGCTTGCTAGAAATAGCCAAGGAGTTTGATGTAACCCTGAGTCTTGGTGATGGAATGCGTCCCGGTTGCTTAGCTGATGCTACCGACCGGGCTCAAATAGAGGAGTTGCTTACTTTAGGGGAGTTAGTCAACCGGGCTCGGCAAGCCGGAGTTCAAGTCATGGTTGAGGGTCCGGGACACTTACCACTGAATCAAATTGAGACAAATGTTCATTTACAGAAGGCTATCTGCAAGGGGGCTCCATTCTATGTATTGGGTCCACTGGTAACTGATGTCGCTGCTGGCTACGACCATATCACCGGAGCTATAGGTGGTGCTATCGCTGCCGCTGCTGGAACTGATTTTTTATGCTATGTAACGCCAGCAGAGCATCTCTCCCTGCCTGACTCTGAGGATGTAAAGCAAGGGATTATAGCCTCGCGCATTGCCGCCCATGCCGGTGATATAGTTAAGGGAGTAAAGGGTGCTCAGGAGTGGGATAGAGAGATGTCTGTGGCTCGAAAAAGGCTTGACTGGGAGGAGCAAGCCAGACTGTCCTTCGACCCTGCGTTGTCTCGCCAGGTTCACAGTAGGCATGCTTCGGCTGGGGCGGCTTGCAGTATGTGCGGTGAGTTCTGCGCTATGGCATTAATGGAAAAGGTCTTAGGTATATCAGCACCGAAAGGTTTTTGATTAAGAGGAGAAGTTGATATGGCACTATTTCACCCGGTAACAGAAAAGGAAGTGACTAAGGCTATTGTCGGTAGTTTTTTGCGCCAGTTGGAAGAATATGTTGATAGCGATGTTATTATTATTGGTGGTGGACCCAGTGGACTTATAGCTGGGATGGAACTAGGTAAGGCTGGCCATAAAGTCCTGGTTATAGAGAGAAATAACTATCTGGGTGGTGGCTTCTGGGTGGGTGGTTATTTTATGAATAAACTTACCCTGAGGGCGCCGGCTCAGGTGATTCTCGACGAGCTGGAGGTGCCATACTCGGCGGCTAGCGAAGGTCTCTATGTAGCTGATGCCCATCATGCCTGTGCCAAGCTTATTACTACTACCTGTGATGCCGGGGTTAAGTTCCTTAGCCTGACCCTTCTGGAAGACCTGGTGGTTCATGACGACAGGGTAGCTGGGGTAGTGGTCAATTGGAGTCCTATTGCCTATCTGCCTAGAGAGGTTTCAGCTCTTGACCCAATACCATTGGAAACAAGCGTGGTAATTGATGCTACTGGTCATGACGCCTGTGCGGCTAGAAAGCTAGAGCAGCGGGGTGTACTCAAGCTAGCTGGAGAGGGAGCTTTATGGATTGAGAAATCAGAGGAAACCGTGGTAGAGCATACTGGTGAGGTCTATCCCGGATTAGTTGTAGCTGGTATGGCAGTAGCCGCCGTTTATGGTCTACCCCGTATGGGACCCACTTTTGGTGCTATGCTCCTTTCGGGGAAGCGAGCGGCTGAGGTCACTATGGAGGCTCTGTCGCGGATTGGAAAAACATAGTAATTAAAAATGGGCAGTGCATTAAATATAGGCAAGCTGTTTGGTATACAACTTAGACTCCACTATACCTGGTTCATAATATTTGTTTTCTTAACCGTCCTGTTGGTTTCACCTCACTGGTTATCGCCACTTTGGTGGATTACTGGTATAATCACCTGCCTGCTATTTTTTGCCTCGGTAATTGCCCACGAGCTAGCTCATAGTCTTGTGGGTAGAGCCAATGGCATTCCGATAAAAAGCATAACCCTTTTTATATTTGGTGGTGTCGCCCAGATGACCAGGGAGGCAACGCGACCAATTGCTGAGTTCAAAATGGCAGCCGCCGGTCCCATCTGTAGCCTAGTGATTGGTTGCTTGTTTGGTCTGCTCTGGCTCTTTACCCCAATCACAATCGAACCCATAGCTATCATGGTTCAGTGGCTAGCTTTTATAAATGTGGCACTAGCAATATTCAATTTCATCCCGGGTTTTCCTTTAGATGGTGGGCGTGTTTTCCGTTCCCTTCTTTGGCATTTTACTGGCAACTATCAGCGCTCTACTCTAATTGCTACCCAGGTCGGGCGGGTCGTAGGCTATCTATTTATTCTAGGTGGCATTTTAATAGCTTTCCTGCGTCCATTTGGTATGAGTTGGTTTAACGGTCTGTGGTTAGTATTTATCGGTTGGTTCCTGGAAAACGCTGCCTCAGCTAGCTATCGTCAGTCTCAATTCCGAGAAACGCTACATAGGTTTACCGCTTCACAGGTGATGACTTCTGATTATCCTGTGGTTCCTTCGGATATTACTATTAGTCGATTGGTTCAGGAATATGTCTTGGTCAGCGGGCGTCACTTCTTGCTGGTAGCTGATGAAGGACAATTAAAGGGGATCGTAACTTTACATAATATCAAGACTATTCCCCAGGGAAATTGGGGTGTTACTCAAGTGAAAGAGATAATGATCCCAATTAATAAGCTAAAGGTGGCGTATCCTGACCAAGATGCCCTAAGCATACTGGAGCAGATGGATGATGATGATATGAACCAGATGCCGGTAGTGAGTGAGGGTAGGGTTATCGGGTTGATTGCACGTGATAACCTGATAAGGTTCCTCCGCATCCGTTCTGAATCGGGAATATAATCAATTATTTATCAACAGAGGTTGCAATTTGTATGATGTAGCAATTGTAGGTGGTGGACCGTCAGGGAGCTATGTAGCATATAAGCTGGCAGCGATGGGCTACGCGGTGGTGGTGCTGGAGCAAAAGGAAAAGCTAGGGGAGCGTGTTTGCTGTACCGGTATTATAAGCCAAGAGTGCGTTGAATCTTTTGCTATTGACAACAATGTTATTTTAAGGCAGGTAAATAGTGCTAGATTCTTTTCACCTTCCGGGAGGTTGCTTAGACTGTGGCGGCAAGAATCTCAAGCCTGTATTGTAGACCGAGCCGCTTTTGATGTTGCTGTAGCTAATAGGGCTCAGGGCAAAGGGGCAGAATATGTATTAAACTGCTCGGTCAAGGATATAGAGAGTAAAGATGATAGGGTTAATATTGAAGCAATTCTTTTTGGAGAAAGGTTAGACTTTGAATCAAGAGTGGTAGTCATTGCCACTGGCTTTGGCTCAAAACTCAGTGAAGGGTTGGGTCTAGGCAAGGCTAGCGATTTTGTTATAGGAACTCAAGCCCAGGTAGAAACGATTGGGGTAGATGAGGTAGAGGTCTTTTTCGGTCAGGAGATAGCTCCTGGTTTTTTTGCCTGGCTGGTACCAATTTCACAGTCAAAGGCTCTAGTGGGGCTACTATCGCGCCGGAGCCCGGGGCTTTATCTTAAAAAGTTACTGTCAGCCTTGCTGGCTGAGGGGAAGATAGCTTCAACTGAGGCTGAGCTGATTTATGGCGGGATTCCTCTGAAACCGCTGGCTAGAACTTGTAGCCAGAGGCTAATAGTAGTCGGAGACGCCGCTGGTCAGGTGAAGCCAACCACTGGCGGCGGCATCTATTATGGTCTATTATGTGCTGACATAGCAGCTAATACTCTACACCGAGCCTTAGAAAACGATAACTTATCAATTAAAGGTCTGGTTAGCTATGAGCGCCAGTGGAGGAGAAAGCTAGGACAAGAGCTGAAAATAGACTATTACGCCCGAAAATTTTTTGAGCGCCTGAGTGACAGGCACACTGATAGGATATTTGACATAATAGAGTCTAATGGCATTGATAAGGCTCTACTTAAAGCGGAGGATTTATCCTTTGACTGGCATGGTGAGGCTGTGTTGAGATTGATGGGGCACAGGGCACTTTCCAAAGCCCTTAAGACGATGAAGATACCGTTTCACTTAGGAGAGAGGGGTTGAAGAATTTAAATAAAGGAGTTTCTTTGAGGTGAATAGTAGTAGCCAGAGTCTTAGCCTGGGTGAGGCAGCTAACGATTTTCTAGCTAGTTTATCTCCTGAAGAAAGAAAAACAAGCCAGCAGGAGGTATATAAGTTTATTCGCTGGTATGGCTGGGAGAGACCATTTTCAAGACTTACCGCCCCTGAAACAGCTAACTATGCCGAGCGGTTATCATTATCGGATACTGATTATATTAAAAAGCTCGAACCAATTAGAGCCTTTCTGATTTATGCCAGGAAGGAAGGATGGACTAAGAACAATCTAGCCACTCACCTTAAGATTAAGAAGAGGAAAACTCGGCTTCAGTCTCCAATTAGGCAGGGTTTAGCTGAGACTATTTCTTTAACCAGACAAGGGTATCTTGAATTGGAAGCTGAGTTGGCTACCCTCAAGAGTAGGCGTCTTCAGGCTGTTGATGAAATGCGTAGAGCAAGAGCAGACAAGGACTTCCGCGAGAATGCGCCTCTGGAGGCGGCTAGGGAACAGCATGGTCAGTTGCAAAGACGGATCAGACAGATAGAAGAAACCCTGAAGTCAGCGACTATTATTGATGAGAAGCAAGAGGTAGCACTCAAGACAAGTATTGGAGACAATGTTATCCTGAGCGACTTGATTTCTGGTGAAGAACTGCGCTATACAATAGTCAGTCCCAGAGAAGCCGACCCAACCAGAGATAAAATTTCCACTGCTTCACCTATAGGCAAATCCTTGCTGGGGCGAGGTCGGGGAGAGGTAATAGAAGTAATAACACCAGCCGGCAAGTTGCGCTATCAGATTAAGCAGGTTAAACGTTAATAAGGCATACGGTTGAACTAATGAGTGTTAACATAGGCATTATAGGTCTAGCTAAAAGCGGCAAGACAACTATTTTCAATGCCTTAACCAGAGGCAAAGCGGATATAGAAAGTCCGGCGGCACATATTGGGATAGCTAAGGTTCCAGAGCCTCGCCTTAAACCGTTAGTTAGTATGCTACAGCCAAAGAAGGTAGTCCCAGTCGAGGCAAGTTACACTGATATAGGGGCTTCAATCAAGGGTTTGGGTAAGGAGACAGGTATAAGTGGTCAACTCCTGAATCAACTTAGCAGTGTAGATGCACTAATTAATGTTGTCCGAGCCTTTACCGATGAAAGTATACCCCATGTTGAAGGTAGCCTGGATGTAAAGCGGGATATTGCCACTATAGATTTAGAGCTTGCCTTTTCTGACCTGGCTATCATTGAGAGGAGGCTGGAGAGGATAGAAATATCGTTAAAAGGAGCTAAGCCACCTGAGCGCCAGGGTCTTCTCCGTGAGCAAGAGAGTCTAATGAAGATTAAGGCTGATTTGGAAAAAGATGTTCCCATCCGGGAACAGAGGCTAACTACTAACGAAGCCAGAGCTATTACCAGCTACCAGTTTCTCACCGCCAAGCCAATACTAATAGTGGTAAATATTGGTGAAGAACAGTTATCCCAAGCAGCATCTTTAGAAACAGAGTTGAGCTTACACTATTCACGACCAAAGTGCCGCATTATTACCCTATGTGGCAAGTTAGAAATGGAGCTGGCTCAATTAAATAATGAGGGTGCTGAGGCATTCCGCAGTGAGTTTGGTGTATTAGAATCCGGGTTTGACCGCACTATCAAACTGTCCTACGAATTATTAGGGCTAATTTCGTTTTTCACTATAGCCTCGGATGAGGTTAAAGCTTGGTCTATTCATCATGGCACCAGCGCAGTTAAAGCCGCTGGTAAAATCCACTCTGATATGGAAAGGGGCTTCATTCGGGCAGAGGTAATCACCTATGATGACCTGATGAAGTGTGGCAGTCTATCCGAATCTCGCAAGAAGGGGCTACTACGACTAGAGGGCAAAGATTACATAGTCGAAGATGGCGATGTTATCACCTTCCTGTTTAATATCTAGAGATAAAATCCTCTCAATATCCTCTAATACCACTACTAATAATCATACCTTGACAGGAAATTGGCCTCAAGTCATAATAAAGCTAATAGCGGGAGTAACTCAGTTGGTAGAGTCCCTGCCTTCCAAGCAGGTTGTCGCGAGTTCGAGTCTCGTCTCCCGCTCCAAGGGCTCGTAGCTCAGTGGCAGAGCGGTCGGCTCATAACCGATTGGTCGCAGGTTCGAATCCTGCCGGGCCCACTTATTTTTAGCCCGCTCAGTTTTGTCAGTAGGTATGGGACTAAAAGATGAAACTGGCACTAACTATCCTCTTATCTGTTGTGCTTCTAGCAGTAATAGGTGTTGGGTTATGGGTAGATGCAAACCTGATTGAACAATGGTCTTACTTACAAGCATACGGTTATAGCTTTCAGGAATGGAGGTTAATTTCCTTTTTTGTTTTGTGTGTAATAGGGAAGTGTCATAGGTGTAATTATACCTGAATTGTCATTTATCTGACATAACATATATAGTGCGTCCCAACATTCAACTATATTATGCTAGTTTACATAATAAGGTAAATAAATATCATTTTCTCTTATCAATTCTATAAGCATTTATCCAAGCCACAACCATAACTACAACCCCTATTGCAACTACAAAATAATAAGAGCAATCTTCTACAATAGCTAGGGAAAGTCCCAGCAGTGCTACCGCGGCGCCAAAGGCAGCGAAAGTAAGCCAATTACTTTTTTTCATTTCATTGTCTTGTTGTTTTAAGTGCTCTTCAATATCCTTCAGGTTTGGTTTATTGCTTCCCGTGGCTTCGCCTTCTTTAGACATGTTCTCTTCCTTCTTTCCTATATCTCTTGTCTTTATTTTGACGGCTTCTTCTATTAGGACTTCTGCACAGTAATCTAGTGACTTCTTATACTCCTCTACCTTCTCAATGTTCTCTTTAGCTTTTCTGGTAAGACAGTCCCCCAGTATTTCTATAGTTTCATCGAGTTTCTGGATAATTTTCTCTACAGCAGAAAGAAGGTTCCCTCCAAAGACCTTAGCAATGGCTTTTTCCATATATGCACCTTTCTTGTTAAGGCCTTGGCACTTATTCCATAATCGGAGGAATTCCATCTGTGGGTCTATTTGCATGAGTGGATTACCAAATATCATTTTACTTGGATCAATAGATTCTAAGCTGCTTTGGCGAATATCTTCTGCCCACTCGATAATCTCATTTAATAGTCTTTCCCTGCGTTCCCTTATTTGTAATTGATGGTTTTGCCATATAGCCCAGAAGGCGGCGATGGCAAGCAAAAAGGTAGCTCCAGTACTGGCAGCAAAAAACCAATAACTATTCATACCTTCATTATATCATAATATTATCTTTATAGTGTTATGTTAAATTATAACTTATCCCTTTGTTTGATACTCTTCAACAAAACCGAACCGGGGGCAAAGAAAGGAAAGGGAGCGTTTAAGAGGGGCGAAGCCCCTCTTCCTCTCCTTCCCCCTCCCTAGTAAGGGAGGGGGATAAAGGGGGAGAGTTGTCAAATAAAACTTAAAAAGAGGGGCAAAAATAGGGGGCTGATTGACTCTCACTGCTTTAAAAGGTAGTATAAACCATTCAGAAGGATTTTTAGGCGCCTAGATTTTGATTACAGAGCCTGGTTTTGAGAGGGGATTTTAGTTAAAAAGGGTGAGCAATTTTGGTCAATGTGTGGTTGACTAACTCTAAAAGTTTGGTTAATCCCCACCTCTTTTCGGCTGAAATGAGCACCGTATTTTTGTTCATACCAGCACGCCAGTCTGACAGATAATTTATGGCTGTCGCCTCATCGCAAGTCTTGTCATCTACCAACAAATCAATTTTATTTAGCGCCGTAATCCTGGGCTTATCCATAAGGTTGAGATCACCAAGAATATCCTCTACTGTTTCGCACTGCTCAGCAGCGTTATGTGAAGTTAAATCAACTACATGAATGAGGGCACTGGCTTCGGTTAGCTCCTCAAGGGTTGCCCTAAACGCAGTTACGATGGTGGGTGGTAACTTTCTGATAAAGCCAACGGTATCGGTAACCAGCGCTGCACTTTTATCTGGTAAAGTTAGCCGTCTAGTAGTTGGGTCCAAAGTAGCAAAAAGCTTATCTTCCACAAATACATCGGCGTGACTCAGAGCATTAAGTAAAGTGCTTTTCCCCCCATTAGTATAGCCAACTAAGGCTACAATATGGATGCCACTCTTTTTGCGTTTCTGGCGATATAGGGTGCGGTGTTTCCTCACCTCTTCAATCTGCATTTTTAGATGATGTATCTTCTGGCGAATCAGGCGTTTATCAGTCTCAAGTTGTGATTCACCGGGACCTCTGGTGCCAATACCTGCACCCAGTCTTTCCAGGTGACTCCATTGCCCAGCAAGACGAGGCAGCAGGTATTGATGCTGAGCCAGTTCCACTTGTAATTGACCTTCGTGGGTTCTGGCACGCTTGGCAAAAATATCCAGGATTAATGCAGCACGGTCAATTACCTTTACCTGAAGGGCTTCTTCCAGGTTCCGCTGCTGTAAAGGCGAAAGCTCATCATCAAAAATTACTACATCATAGTTGATACTATCCTTTAGAGATAGTAGTTCACCCAGCTTGCCTTTGCCTAGATAGTGTGTTTTGGATGGTTTGGGTAATCGCTGGGTCAGTTTTCCAGCTACACTAACTCCTGCTGTGTTAGCTAGTTGAGCTAGTTCCTCTATGGAGTCTTCTACCGGCCATTTATTACTGCTTCCCTTGACGGAGACAGCTACCAATAATGCCCGTTCTGTAGGTGCTTTTGTAATAAGCGTGCTTTTAGTAATAATATCTTCCTTGTTTTAATAGTGATATTTTATGTCAAGTTACTTAGTTGCTTTATGTTTGTTTCTTATATTATGCCATCCTGCTAGCCGTGACAATCCTCTGGCTAGTTCTGCATCCGGGATGGTTAACGACAACCGTACATAGCCTTCACCATTCTTGCCGTAACCTACCCCCGGAATAACTACTACTCCGATTTCTTCTAATAAATCGGTAGCCAGGTCTACAGAGGTATAGCCTTCAGGAACCTTAGCCCAGATATATAGACCTGCCTTTGGCGGTTTGGCTTCAAGACCAATACTATTTAGTACTTTAATAATAAGGTCGCGGCGTCTCTGGTAAATGGCGTTATGCTCCTGGATACAATCTTGGGAAGCGGTTAAAGCCTCAATGGCAGCATATTGAATAGCCTGTGGAATCCCTGAATCCAAGTTTGACTTAACCCTCTTCAGGGCATCTATCATTTCAGCATTGCCTACCACCATCCCAATTCGCCACCCGGTCATATTATAGCTCTTGGACAGAGAATGAAACTCCACCCCTACCTCCCTGGCTCCATCAGCTTGCATAAAGCTAACCGGCTGATAACCATCAAAGGCAACCTCTGAGTAGGGTCCGTCATGGCAGACAGCCAGGTTGTGCTGATGAGCAAATTCAACTATTCTGTTGAAATAATTAAGGTCGGTTGTGGCACTGGTTGGATTGTTGGGGTAGCTTATCCATATAAGCTTAGCCCTTTTTATAATGTGAGCCGGTATAGCATCCAAATCAGGTAGAAAATCATTCTCCTCAATAATTGGCATGTAGTAAGCTTTCCCGCCAGCTAGTATGGTGCTTATTGAGTAAACGGGGTAGGCTGGGTCAGGCACCAGGGCTATATCCCCGTGGTCAATGAAACACAGGGCAATGTGGGCAATGCCCTCCTTGGAACCAATAAGAGGTAATACTTCTCTGTCGGCATCGAGAGGAACACCAAAGCGCCTGTCATACCACCCAACAATAGCCTGACGTAATTGAGATAGACCGACTGTCTCTGGGTAGCGATGATTAGCCGGGTCTTGTGCGGCTTGGCATAGCCTATCAATTATGTGGGGTGGTGTGGGAATATCAGGGTCACCTATAGCAAAGCTAACTATATCCTCTCCCTTCGCCCGTTTCTCAGCAATCTTCTTATTAATTTCCACAAAAAGGTAAGGTTGTAGATTTTCAATCCGTTTAGATAATTTCATCTTGGCTATACCTCATTTAACCATTCCCCGGTATATACTACTTCAGCCGGACCGCTAAGGAATATCTCTCCTACCCTATCCCATTCCACTTCCAGTATACCTCCCGGTAGTATTATGTCAACTTCTTTATCAATGTAATCATGAAGCTGGGCGGCAACAGCTACTGCACAGGCGCCACTGCCACAAGCCAGCGTCTCCCCTACCCCTCTCTCCCATACCTGAGCTTCAATATGCTTTCGGTCTAATACTCTGGCTACCTCAAAGTTTACCCGGTTGGGAAATATTGCCAGTTGCTCTACTTCTGATCCTAGCTCGGATAACGGGAAATCAGATACCTGGTGCGAACAAAAATAAACGGCGTGTGGATTGCCCATAGAAACAAGGCTCAAGGATAAATCCATATCCCTTATAATAACAGGATAATCTAATATTGGTTTTATGGGCAAGAAGAAATTTTCTATCACCACTGGGATGTCGTCAGCCCCAAATTTTGGTTCTCCCATGCTAACCTGAATTCTATCGACTTTACCTGCTACTTTGTAAAACTTGACTATCCTTATACCTGATATTGTTTCTACTAATATTTCCTGAGCCACAGTATCAGCTAACTCCATATCTGGCGATTCTTTATCAACCTCACCCACTTCAAACTTTGTTGACAAAAGACCTTTATCTGCGACATATCTAGCCACGCATCTTAATCCATTACCGCAGGCTTCTGCCTCGGAGCCATCAGGGTTAAACATACGCATACCAAAATCAGCTACATTTGAAGGCAACACCAGTAGCAAGCCATCGCCGCCAACACCAAAATGGCGGTCACACATAGCTATCGCCGTCTGTGACCAATTCCGGCTCAGGTTACTGGCTTCAATCAGTATAAAATCATTTCCGGCACCCTGCATCTTGGTGAAATTCATAATAATACTATCACCTTCATCCCCTTCCCCTAATTGACGTCCTCAATTTACCATTATCTTATGAATTTAGCCACTAGGGTTGTTATTTCTGACTCCACTTCGTCCAATATATCAAACCACTTAATCCTGTCATCGTCTAATCGAAACCAATTATACTGGTGGCGGACAAAGCGATGAGTCTCAAACTTGATTTGCTGAATGGCTGCAGCTAGGGTTAATTCAGCTCTGAGAAACATACCCATTTGCTTGTAGCCGATACCAGACATAGCTGGCAGAGCAAAGTCATAGCCCATATTCACCAGACCTTCTACCTCAGCTACTAAGCCTTGCTTTATCATTTCATCAACCCTTAAATCAATTCTACGATAAAGCTCCTCCCTGTGTGTAGTTAAGCCTATTATAAGTATATTAAAGGGTGGTGCTTTCTTATGCTGAAGCTGAGAAAGTGAAGTTTCGGCGCCTCTATACACCTCAAGAGCCCTTATGGTGCGGCGCACATTACGCCGGTCAATCCTCTGCGCCGCTACTGGGTCAACCTCCAGAAGCTCCTGATAAAGCTCATCCTTGCCGACCCTGGCTGCTTTTTCCTCTAAACTATGTCTGAATTCCAGGTCAGGTGGAACTTGCGGTATCCCCCAACCCTCCAAAACTGACCATATATGTAATCCGCTGCCACCTACCAACAGGGCTAATTTATTTCGGCGTTGAATATCGTCAATAGCCCTGTAGGCTAGTTCTTGATATTGAGCGAGACTAAAATCCACATTGGGATTAACTATATTAATTAGATGATGGGGGACAAGAGATAGCTCTTCCGGGCTAGGTTTAGCCGTGCCAATACTCATATGGCGATATACCTGTCGGCTATCAGCACTCACTATCTCCCCGTTAAAAGCCTGAGCTAGTCGAAGAGCTAGTCGGCTCTTACCTACACCAGTAGGACCAACTATAGCCACTAGATGATTCACTTTTAATAACGCTATCCCCTTTATCCCCCTCCCTTACAAGGGAGGGGGAATTTGTTATGCAAGGGAGGCTTCGCCTCTCTCGGGAATCTCCTTCAAACCTTTCCTTGTTAATAAGGAAAGCATAGTTTTTGAAGGGGCTTCGCCTCTTCAATCTACCCCCGTAGGGAACCTTTAATTTCTGATGTCAGCCTGACAATACTTAAAAATTCGTTTGTTTTCAGGCTGGCTCCACCAACAAGGGCGCCATCTATCTCGTATTGCTGGACAAAATCACTGGCATTGGCAGCAGTGACACTACCGCCATAGAGAATACGCACATTCTGAGCAATCCCTTTGTCATACAACTGGGAGATAGTTTGGCGGATAAAACCAATGGTATTATTCGCCTGCTTACCAGTAGCCGCCCTGCCGGTGCCAATAGCCCAAATTGGCTCATAGGCGATAATCATTTTGCTAAGGTCATCTATCCCGACTAGAGCCGACCTTAACTGCTTGGTTACTACCTCTGCGGTCAGTCCAGCCTCATTTTGTTCTAATCTTTCCCCTATACATAATATGGGCTTCAGGCCAACCTTAAGCGCCGATTGCCCCTTCTTATTAATGATTTCATCGGTTTCGTTGAAGTACTGCCGGCGCTCAGAGTGTCCAATAATAACAAATTCACACAACTCAGTGAGCATTAGCGGCGAAATCTCCCCAGTGTATGCTCCCTTCTCCTCAAAGTATATATTCTGTGCCCCCAATTTTATTGAGCTTCCCTTAATCAGCTCCTTCACTGTAGCCAGAGAAATAAAAGGGGGGCAAATTACCTTGTCAACATTATCTATCTCGTCAAGCCGTGAGCGCATTTCGTTGACTAATTCTATAGCTTCACCTACTGTGGTATTCATCTTCCAATTACCAGCAATCATTGGCATACGCATTTTAGCCTCACATAACACTTATCCTTTTGATTTAAATAACTTTGGGAAAAACATGCCCACCTTACGCTTATATTCACAATATTCACTGCCAAATCGCCGTTCTAACTCTCTTTCCTCCCACATTGATGCGTGCAGATAGGCTGCTATTAAAGCAAGAATCGCCACCATTAGACCAGCAGTGGACTTGAAACCGATAGCTGCACTAAATGCCAGAAGGACGCAGGACAAACAAATGGGATGCCTTATGTAAGAATAAATGCCGTCTGTAACCAGTGCAGATCTATCACGGCCACTGATGACCCTTAAAGGACAGGCCTTCATCCCCAGAGCAAGGACCGGCATGCCTAGGATAGCTAGAAGAGCGCATACTAAATAACTTAACCACTCCGCCAACGGCAACAAAAGCACTGCCGACCTATTAGCAAAAAAGGATACGAGAATTACGAGTATGACCCAAGGCACTTTTAAGTAGCCTCCTAAGCACCAAATTTATCGAGCTTCAGGGCATTGGCCATTGCCAAGGTCATAATCTGCTGGCCCGGAAACCTTCCTAGTCCTCCACAAACGCAAGCTGACTCGGAAAATTCAGTTTCTCTATCAGGACGGCACCACTTGGAATACAAAAGAATAGGCACCGGATGCCAGCTATGCCCTTTGAGCAACGCTGGTGTTGAATGGTCACCGGTAACCACAATGACATCGGACTCAAGACTGGTCAGACTGGGTAGAGCACTATCAACCTCTTCAATAACCCTGACCTTCCCCTCAAAGTCACCATCCTCACCAGCCGAATCAGTTCCTTTTATATGTAAAAAGAAAAAGTCATAGTTGGCGTAGTTCTGTTTTAGGGTGATGAATTCATCTTCAATAGTACTTCCCGTTTTGAGAACTTCCATACCAACTAACTTAGCCAATCCCCGATACATAGGGTAGCTAGCAATAGCTGCTGGCTTCAATTTATAAATCTCACCCATAGTCGGAAATTGAGGTCGCTGGGAGAAGCCACGGAGGAGGAGCATATTGGCTGGATAATGCTCAGCCAGTGTTTCCTTGGCTTGAGCTATAAATTGGTTGATAATACCAGCCATCTTAGCTGCTTCTGGTCGTAGGGCAGTAACAATCTTCGGAGCTAATCCTATCTGCTGGGGGTCAGAGTCGCTGATATCAGAGACAAGTCCCTCTCCCCGGAATACCGCAATAAAGCGGTGCTCCTTAACCGGATAAACAAAAAGTTTGACCCCCTCTATGAGCACTCCGTTAAGCAACTGGCACAGCTCAGCGCACTTCTCAGTAGAGATACGACCTGCCCTGCGGTCGGTAATCAAGCTAGTTTCATCCACAGTACAAAAGTTACCCCGGGCGGCTATGTCCCCATGTTGAAGGTCAAAGTCTACCCCTATTGCCTCCAGCACACCCCGACCAATATTAAAGGTAACAGGGTCATAACCAAACAGAGCCAGGTGACCGGGTGCGCTACCTGGGGTTATCCCCGGGCTTACCGGGTCAATAAGACCGCATATCCCTCTAGTTGCCAACTTATCAAGATTTGGCGTGTTAGCTGTCTCAAGTTCTGTCTTACCTGTTTGGGGATTGGGTAATCCGCCTAACCCATCAATAACTAGTAACACAATTCTGGTAAGTGAAGACCTAGAAATGGGCTTTATTAACTCTATTATGTCACTTGTTAACCTCTTCTCCTTCCAATCCTTGTCTAACTTTTTATCAAGTAATACCTCTACACCGGGCAGTTTTTTATCACTTAGGTATCTAAGTGTAGCCCCTCCCCCGGTAGAGACAAAGGTAATCTTGTTAGCTAGTTTCATCTCAATTACTATTTCAGCAGTAGAACCTCCGCCAATAATAGTAGCAGCATCAAGACCAGCCAAAATTCTAGCTATGGCTTTTGTTCCCTCAGCAAATTGAGGTATCTCATATATGCCCATAGGTCCATTCCAGAAAATTGTTTTGCACTTCTGCAGTTCTTCAGAGAAGTTCTTAATAGTTTGGGGACCTATATCTACAATCTTCGAACGGGGTGATACATTTTCTACAGATACGACCTTGACTTTGGCTTCAGCGTCAAGCCCATCAGCAACAATCACATCAACTGGTAACAGTATGCGCACCCCATTTTTTGACGCTTTGTCTATTAACCCAACAACAGTGTCCAGACTATCTGCCTCAATCAACGATAGACCTACCTCATAGGACTTAGCTTTTAGGAAAGTGGCTGCCATACCGCCGCCAATTAAGAGAGAATCTACTCTATTCAGAATATTTTCCAGCATTTCAACCTTGTCGCTCACCTTAGCCCCACCAAGAAGCCCACAAAAAGGGCGAGCCGGATTCTCTAGGATACTACCCAGGGTTTCGAGTTCCCTCTCAAGCAACAATCCGGCTACCGAAGGGAGGTAGTCAGCAACCCTTACTATTGAGGCATGACTTCGATGAGAGGTGCCAAAGGCATCATTGACATATATGTCAGCTAACTTCGCCAAGGCTTGAGCAAAGACGGGATTATCCCTCTCTTCAGCAGAGTGAAAACGAAGGTTTTCCAGAAATATAACATCACCGCTCCTCAAGTTCGCTACTGACTTCTTTGTTTCAGAACCAATACAATTCTTGGTAACTCCAACCTGCTTACCCAATATTTGTGATAAACGCTGAGCAACAACAGTTAATCGCAGCTTATCAACTACCTTTCCCCCAGGTCGGCCCAGGTGAGAGCAAAGTATAACCTTCACTTGTCGGGCGATAAGATATTTAATAGTAGGTAGGGTTGCTCGGATACGACTATCATCAGTGATTTTCCCTGTCTTCTCATCTAAAGGAACATTGAAGTCAACCCTGACTAAAACTCTTCTACCACTAACATCAATGTCTCTGATTGTCAGCTTGTCCATATCCCTCCTTTAGAGATCAAGATTGTTTATCCGCCTTTGTCCGCCTATGGCTAGACTTTGGTGAGATTTGTTAACCTCATATCTATAAGCTTAAATACAAAAACCAGGTGTGATCTACAACACCTGATAGCCCGCCCTCGAATCTTCTCGATATATAGACCGCTGACTCTTAGCGAACACATTTACTCTCATAGAGACTGTTTATCAACCCTGAGATGACTTGTTTCGGCATCAGCTTCACCCTTTCATTCTCCTCTTGATGAAGAACCTCTTGCTATCTCTGTTAGCAGAGAAGTAGAATCACGGTTAGGAAATAAGGCTAATACTTGTTTGGTTATCCCTTTGGCATCAAGACCATACTTGGAGCGAAGGATAGCTTGAGTGCCTTGCTCCACAAACTCGTCAGGGATACCAATGCTTTTCACCTGAATATCACTTATACCTGATTGTCGAAGAAGCTGGACTACGCTACTACCAAAGCCACCGCTTAGAGCATTCTCTTCAACTGTAACCAAGCGCCTAGTATAACTAGCCACATCTGCTATGAGTTCCGAATCCAATGGCTTGGCAAAGCGGGCATTAACTACTGTAGCTTCAATCCCCTTTGAAGCTAACTCCTGGGCTGCCTCGAGGGCAGGAGCTACCATATTCCCTATGGCTAATATCGCTACATCTTTTCCATACCTCACACTCTCCCCTTTACCTATGGGAATTTGGCACAGTTCCGTATCCAATTCTATCCCTAGCCCTGGGTTGCGGGGGTATCTTATAGCCATAGGATGCTCTGATTTCAATGCTGTGAAAATCAAGTGCTGAAGCTCATTTTCATCCTTGGGGGCAGCTACAATTAGATTAGGAATTATCGTTAGATAAGAAATATCAAAAACACCCTGATGGGTCTTACCATCATCACCAACAATACCACTACGGTCAACGGCAAAAATAACCGGCAAATCTTGAATACAAACATCATGTATAATCTGGTCAAAGGCGCGCTGGAGGAAAGTAGAATATATAGCTACAATAGGTATGTAGCCCTGAGTAGTCAGGCCGGCAGCAAAGGTAACCGCATGCTGTTCACAGATGCCAACATCAAACACACGCCCTGGGAACTCATCCTGAACAATGCTCAAACAATTTCCTTCAGGCATAGCCGGAGTAATCACCACCAACTTGGGATTCTCACGAGCCAGACGAAGCACAGTTCGAGCAAATACCTCACTGTAAGTTGGGGGTGCCTTAGAGCTTGCACCTTTGGCTGGCACACCATGGTAGTAAACAGCGTCCCCCTCAGCTGGATGGTAACCTTTGCCCTTGGTAGTAATAACATGAACTAAAATCGGCTCGATATGATAGTCTCTTGCCTGGCTAAAAGCCAGTTCTAGTTCATAAATGTTATGCCCGTCGACAGGTCCGATATAGGTGAAGCCGAGTTCCTCCCAAAGCATTGTCGGCAAAATTAAACCTTTAAAGCTAGTCCTAACCTTTTGGCCCGCTTGCCATAGCCTATCACCTAATGGGAGGGTGTTAAGTAGCCGTCTGCTTTTCTTCTTTGCCCGATAGTAACGGTAGTTAAATCGTATCCTAGTTAATAGTTTAGATAAGGCTCCAACCGTAGGCGAAATTGACATCCCATTATCATTTAGAACCACGATAAGCCTGGAACCCAAGTGTCCTGCTTGATTTAATGCCTCCAAAGCCATACCGCCGGTTATAGCACCGTCACCGATAATAGCCACCACATAGTAGTCATCGTCGGAGAGGTCACGAGCAACAGCCATACCAAGGGCAGCCGAAATTGAGGTGCTGGCATGACCAGCACCAAACGGGTCATGCTGACTTTCGTTACGGCTAGTATATCCGGATAAGCCTCTATATTGACGGAGAGTGGCAAAACGCTGTCTCCTGCCAGTTAGCAGTTTATGGGTATAGCTTTGATGTCCCACATCCCATACCATTTTATCTCGTGGGCTATCAAATACCCGATGCAAAGCCATAGTAAGCTCAACCACCCCCAGATTGGAAGCTAAGTGCCCCCCCTTAGCAGTTATTGTAGCCACCAGTTCCTGTCTAATCTCAGAAGCTAATTGCCTGAGCTCCGGTTGCGTTAACCCTTTTAGGTCTGCGGGACTATCTATCCTGTCTAACAATCGCAATACTTTAACCTGATGACCAATCAAATCTAAAAGCTGACCTCATACTAGCAATGCAGATAAATATTGTCAAGGCTCTGTCTAGTGCATTATATTAGTGATACATCTTCCCTATAAGCCGATTTCCTGATTAGCGTATTTGTTCCATTTGAGATATCAGGTAAGCATACTCTGGCACATAATATATCATTCGTCAAGATTAACGCCTCCATAAACTGGCTTGACCCCATAGTGCCAGTTTGCTACCCTACTCAAAGTAGAATCTTTAGGCATTTTAGGTAATATCCACTAAGGAGAAACATGTCCCCTGACGAGCTCCTCAGTTTAGGTTTTTCTAAGGAGCTAGTGGTGCTTATTATTTCTGCTCTGCCTATAACCGAACTCCGCGGAGCATTGCCGGTAGCGATAAACCTATTTCACTTCCCGTGGCATTACGCCCTTCTGTTGGCTGTCATCGGCAACCTCTTGCCCGTGCCCCTCATCCTATTATGCCTCAACGCCTTTTCCAAACTTCTAAGCAAAATAGGTATCTTTCAAAGAACACTCGACTGGCTCTTTGAACACACCAAACGGCGGGGGAAAGTTATCGAAAGGTATGAGCGGATTGGTCTAATGCTATTTGTTGCTATTCCCCTCCCGGTGACCGGTGCCTGGACGGGTTCGCTTGCTGCCGTTCTTTTTGGGCTAAAATTCAAACATGCCTTCTTATCCATTTTCTCTGGGATACTTATTGCTGGTGCCATTGTCACCTGCCTGTGCCTTCTTGGCTGGACTGGAGCTATAATTGCCGGTATTGGACTCACCAGCCTAGCTGTCTTTACATTGTGGAGAACCTGAATATCGTCGTGTCATAGCCAGCAGATAAACACAGCGCAACTTAGTGAATAAAAGCTCTCTTGACCTTCACTTCACCCTGTGCTACATTTGAGAGGCCAATAGCTTGTCCCTGTAGCTCAGTTGGACAGAGCGGCTGCCTTCTAAGCAGCGGGTCGTGGGTTCGAATCCCTCCAGGGACGCCATAAGGCAAATTTAGCTTCAAAACCGCTTAAAAACCGTCCTTAGAACAGGGTGGGTTTTCCGTTTTTAAGCGAAGTTGTCACGCTGCCTGGTGGTTTTCTTCGCTAGCGTTTTTTCATTTTGAGACTATTGAAATTGAAGGATCCCCTGATCTCCCCGTCTATTTAGGATGGTTGTATATCAATTGGGTAACAAAATACTTCTTTGTTACCTACTCAGGCTCCGAAACAATTGTTATGTCTTGCTTGTTACAAACTCCTTCTGGTCATGGTTGCATATAATCTGAGTTACATACCGGCCTGATAGAACTGTAGTGGGCAAACCACCACCAGGCATAATCCATTGCCCTGCCATATAGAAATTAGCGATTTACATTTAGAGGTATTTATGTTGTAGACAACTTAATATAGATACGCATATTTGGTAAGAAATAGGCAATATTTATCCTGAATAAAGGCAAAGGTATCATACTATGTCATCATACTGTGATACATTTGCCTGCAAAACTGCCCTTATTGCGTCCATTTTTGTAACTTTCTAGTAACTTAAGTTACTTTATAGACCCGCAAAAGCCTTCGAAATGTTTGTTTACAGCGAATTAATGCCCCATCAAAATTTTACAATAGTAATTAGCATACTGCAAGTCCTAATAAAATTGAGACTCGATTCAAATCACGGTTACACTATATGGAGGTAGGAGGCTCAGGGAAACAAGTAGCCATGAACTTCGGTTCAACTTGAAGGAACAAATAACTACCAATCGTGGTTACTGTTCATGGTTACTGTGCAACAATTCGATTCCCCTTAGGCTCACCATCGTAGACAAAAGGTAAAACTTTTCAAAAGACTTTTCCTCTGGTGTATTGACCGGAGTGAAGGTTTCGCTTAGAGTAGATAGGCTGGGCTGACAGACCGGCCTATTCTACGTCTTGGGGGCGTGACACTACACAAAAAGATGGAATGTATTCCCTGAAAGGTAACTATCCTTCTGGGAATAACCTTGCCCACTAATAACCGCCAGCGTACAATAGAAGCTAGTAGTCAAATCTTAAACCACATTTTCTTGATCGTGTTAAAACTTGGCAAAATCTAGCGAAAGCCTATAATCTAGTAGCTGGCAAATATGATGGATTGGTAGTGATGAAAAAATCTATTCTCAAATGGGAACTTTTTGGCATTATCTTCGTATTTCTTCTTGGGGCTTTGCTACACTTTCTTTTCGAATGGTCAGGCGAGTCAAAGGTTGTTGGCTTAATCGCATCAGTTAACGAGAGTGTTTGGGAGCATTTTAAACAGGGATTCTGGCCCATGTGTCTTTATGCTGCCATCGAGTATAAATTCATACGTGGCTATGTCAATAACCTTCTAATGGCAAAAGCTATAGCTGTCTACATAATACCTGTTATCACGGGATTGGTTTTCTATGGATATACAGCGATTACCGGAGAAGAGATTCTGATAGTTGACATCCTTATTTTTCTGGTTGCTATCGTTGTGGGTCAGCTAACGAGCTACAAGATAATGACTCTATCCAGGCTACCCAAATACGCGAACATAATATCTCTCATTTTCATAATACTGCTGGCATCCATTCTAATGCTCTTTACTTTCTTCCCACCACACCTGCCCATCTTTCTTGATGGTAATACCGGGACATATGGAATCCCATGACATAGATTGATGATTCCTCGTAGCTTTCTTCCGTTGCGGTTGGATTCACATCCAGATGTTCGTTCAACGGTGCTTACATGTGACAATTCTGCATGGCGTCACATTGACTAAAAAGCGTAGGTCCAAATCACGGTACCACACATCCGGGTATAAGACCTCTATCTGCGATCTCCAGGAGCCTTATGCTTCCGGCTTCAGACAAGCCAAGACTATTCGTCTCTTTTTCAAGATTCTCCAGCGTGCCATAGCCGCCAACATAGCCGTTTACCCTTGCTACAGCTGTCGAGGATATGAAGTCTTCAATCTTCGGATATATGGCGCGGAACTCTTTTAGCAGGTCTGCTTCCTGCCTTAGATAATACTTCTGATGATAGTCTTCAGCCAGATAAAACTCGGAAAAGGGGATTATTTCTGTGATAACACTAAGTCCTGACCGAGACTCCTCACATTCTTTTGATTCTATAGCCAGCCTTCTCTGTTCCCCACTGTGATAGAACACGATGGACATATATTGACGGGAATAGGGCTGCGCCGTGGGATGGTGACTGTCCCAGAAGACTTCCAGCAACTCCTCATATGTGACCTTAGTCGGATCATAATAAATTTGAATCGTCTCGGAATGGCCGCCCAGGTTGTAGTATGTGGGGTTGTTGGAACTTCCTCCAGTGTATCCGATACGGGTATGAACTACTCCATCGATACTCCCGAACCGGGAGTCAGGCCCCCAGAAGCAGCCTAAGGCCAAGGTAGCTGTTTCAGTTCTCACCGGTGCAGACGCATCTATCGCCGGTATGCCTCCTTTAGGAACAAGCCCACCATTTGTTACACCCATTGTCTCGTCCTCCTTCTTACAATCAACAAGGCTTAAACTTAAGACAGCCCCAAGAATAAACATGCCCAGTACCAAGACTATAGTTACTTTACTCAGATTCACCATTCTCCGTCTCACTCCTCCTAATTGGCTACGAAATCGAGTGCCACCGAATTGATGCAATAGCGCAGGCCAGTGGGTGGCGGGCCATCCTCGAACACATGTCCAAGATGTGCACCACACCTACTGCACATTACTTCGACCCTTACCATGCCATAGCTGGTATCCGCGGCTGTTTCAATGCTCTTCTCTGAAATTGGACTCCAGAAGCTTGGCCAACCGGTGCCGGAATCAAATTTTACTTCTGAACTGAACAGGTCATTACCGCAGCAGACGCATTTGTATGTACCACTTTCTTTGAAGTTGTAATACTTGCCTGTAAATGGGGGTTCTGTTCCCTTCTGACGGGTAACCTCATATTGCTCTGGTGTAAGTAGTTGCTGCCACTCCTCATCAGTTTTAATCACCTTGTCCGTCATGATCTGTCCCTCCTGTTCAGGGTACTGGTTATCGTTCACTGGTGGTGTTTTGCTGCATGCCATGGGAAGGCACAGTAGTATTATGGCTATCGGAATCATGAAGAACATGAGAGTTCTAGCAGTCATCTTCTTTCTGCCTCTTAACTTGTCATAGCCGGAGATGTATTCCATGATGCATTTTGTCCCATTAAAATCATTGACTGCAGTCCCTGATGCTTCTTCAAAGAGCCTCCCGGTTTTACAGCTAGGTCCTGGACATTATTGCGGCACCAATAAGCAGTCCTAGCAGAGCACCAAACATCACCCCTGACCAGGGGCTGGCGGTTATGCCTCAGGTACTTCCAGCACATTTGCCGACGTACCCGATTACTCCACCGATAATAGATCCGGCTATTAGTCCGATTAAGTAATTCATTGTGCTGCCTACAAATCTACTTATCCGTATAGGGCAGGGCCGAGCTTAGCTGCCCCCGCCCTATTGGCACGATGCCCTCTACCTATATCTCCTTATTCAGAATTTTGCTCTTCAGGGTTTCCCATTGTTCCGAAGTTAGAACACACAGATTACCTTCCTCACCGATTTCAACATGGTCATTAGCCAGCTTGACTACCGGACAACATGAACCACAAGAGCATAAGGTTATGATTCTCAATTTCCCAACCTCCTTTCTCTTAGCTTGATAACATTATAGACGTGGAGCAATTTTATGTATGTGACTTTAGTCTCAATACATTAGCTACCAAATGCTGGCGTGTGGGACCGGTCTTTACACATTAAGAAAGGTGATTCACAAAATGCCAAGATCTGTTGTATGATATATTGTTAGGAGACATCCTAACTTTCACCCATTGATCAGTTCAAACAATATGGAAGTCGAAGTAGCGTTCTTAAAGTCAATCCAATATTTTTCGAAGCTGACTCCACATGAACTAGAGTCAGTTAAGAAGCTCATCTTTGCGAAAAACATTGAGAGAGGTGATACCATAGTCCTTGAAGGTGAGCCTGCAGAGGCATTATATTTCGTCGGCACCGGCGCAGTGAAGATGTATAGGACATCGATAGATGGGAAAGAGCAGGTACTAAACATCGTACGCCCCGGTGACTCATTCAACGATGTTCCCGTATTTGACGGCGGTCCAAACCTTGCCAGTGCTCAGGCCATGGGGCCGGTTACTCTCTACGGAATATTGAAGCATGATCTGAATGTTTTTCTTCAGGATCATCCCCGGATAACTATCCATATTGTTAGTTTACTGGCAGCTCAAGTGCGTCATCTCGTATCGCTGGTGGAGGATCTTTCTTTCAGGTCTGTTGTCAGTAGGGTCGCTAAGATACTTCTTGAGTATGTGGGAGACGGGAAAGGTCTTGGGCAACGGCTTACGCAGCAAGATATGGCAGCCATTGCGGGTACTGCCCGGGAGGTGGTCAGTAGGTCGCTCAGAGCTCTTGAATCCGACGGCGTGATTAGAATGGACCGCCATCGCATAGTGATTAAAGATATAGAAGCCCTCAAGGATACGGCGGGAGTATCTACCTGAGACAAAGGTCACAGACACGAGTCTGTATTTATCGTAAGATGATTGATGGAGGTTGATGACAGTGATTGAAATGCCTGTGGTGGATGAGGCAAAGTGCAATGGATGTGGACTATGTGTCAGCGTATGCTATTGCAACGCGTTAGTGCTAGTCGGCGGTGTTGTAACCGTAGTTGAAACAGAAGAGTGCAGCTGGTGCACAGAGTGCGAAGCCGTTTGTCCTACTGGAGCAATCGCTTGTCCTTTTGAGATAGTCTTCGAACGAAGCTTAGCTTAAACCATCAACCTTAATGTCTGATTTCGTCAGTCTCTCAAAGCACCTCTTCCAATCTAACCCAAACCAGCCAGCGATATATCAATAGTCAGACTGAGACCAAAGTCACATACAGCCACGCTCCCTCGAACTATTATATACGTGATGAAGATGTTGCCTGACAGGAGATGTATCAATATGGGAACGTGGAAGTTAAGTGGCTGTCCAAGATGTGGCGGTAGTTTATTTGTTGATAGAGATATGGATAGCTGGTACGAACAGTGTATTAACTGCTCGTATAGGAACGAACAGAAGGTCTCGGTAGAGCCTGCCCTAAAGTTAGCTACAAAGAAAGCCCTGTCCCCAACGTAGATTTCTCTAATGTGATAAAAGTCGCATACATTTCAGAACCTCAATTGTAAAATGTATCTTGAGACTATAAAGAAAGGAGGTACTCAGATGAACATCACTCTGTATAGGAACCCCTACAGAGCTCTTACAGCTTGGCCAGGTTTCTATCGCCCAGTGAGTCTACTTGAAGATATTGACCAGCTCGCGAGGGA
>Ga0114922_10000118_pt1 | contig 69851 bp, 51 predicted proteins | sample AartaG_FD_100975 | JGI IMG/M metagenome (GOLD analysis project Ga0114922, IMG submission 100975) | Deep subsurface microbial communities from Aarhus Bay to uncover new lineages of life (NeLLi) - Aarhus_00045 metaG | ecosystem: Environmental > Aquatic > Marine > Oceanic > Sediment | place...
CGAAACACATAAAGGCGATGTCTGGAGCTTTATCACAGAGGGCGCTGTTTCCAATCCGAATCCTTCTAACGGGGCTTTGGATGTATCGCAGAGCCCAATTCTTACCTGGTCACCGGGCTTTGGTGCTTCACATGAAGTTTACTTCGGCACTGATGCAAGTTCTCTGGAGCTGAAAGGCAGCGGCAACCTTGGTTCTGAGAGATATGACCCCGGACAGCTCGAGTGGAATACTACATACTACTGGCGTGTTGATGAGGCCAATAATGCAAATGCCGACAGCCCGTGGACAGGCCCCCTCTGGAGCTTTGCTACAGCCAACTTCCTTATCCTGGACGATATGGAGAACTACAACGACCTTGATGAAGGCGAACCGGGTTCCAACAGGATATATCTGGCGTGGGTGGATGGATTCGACAATCCGACCATAAACGGTTCTATCGTCGGTCATGCCAATGCTCCTTTCGCCGAACAACTTATCGTTCACGGCGGTAATCAGTCGATGCCATTCTCATACGATAACGCCGTAGGAAAATCCGAAGCGACCTTGACGTTGACTTCCAATCGTGACTGGACATTCAAAGGTATCAACACACTAACAATTTGGTTCCGAGGCGGTTCGGGTAACGCTGCTGAGAATATGTATGTTGCTCTTAACGATAGCGCTGTGGTCAATCATGATAATCCGAACGCAGCACAGATAGGCTCCTGGACCGAATGGAATATCGACCTGACGCGCTTTGCCGACCAGGGTGTGAACTTAGCTAATGTCAATTCGATTACCATTGGTTTTGGTAACAGGGCTAATCCGACTGCCGGTGGTTCGGGTATGATGTACTTCGACGATATTCGTCTGTATGCACGTTAAACCGGAACCGGCAGCTAAGATTGCATGGCTGATATTGCAGATTTGTATTAACTCGGGGCTTATACTGATTTGATTCGGTATAGGCCCCGCTTGATTTAGAACAACGGCAGAGGACGCCCCCATAAACCGGGAGAAAGTTAGACCGGCTCAGGATTTTCCTTAGGACGTTTCAGCAGCCAATCATTTCGTATTTCGTATCTCCCCAAGGGATTAGAAAACAAAAGTCAAAAAGCAAAATTACATATAAAAAAAGTGAAACGTATCTCGTGAAGTGTGGAGCGTATTTAGTCAGAGGAAAAAGAGAATTTTTTCAATCATGTATATGACCTTATAATACAACTTAAGAATCGTGGAAGTGAAATATGGTCGATAGAAAGATACTTGTCGGCAGAAAACCAGAACTTTAACAGTTCAAAGAAGCTCCCGAAGTTCCAAAGGGGAAGAATCTCAACAATAACAATGAAAAGGGGCTTATACTGAAATCAATCAGCATAAGCCCCTGAGAAAAGTCTAAAAAGCAACTATCTCTTTGACCTTCTCTGTTCAGGGCCAAAACTTTGTTAAGCCAACTTCTCTGCCGTCAAAGTATAGCCCTTTGTTTTAACTATTCCTTTCAGATTCAGGTTTTCCTCAATCGAGAACGACGATGTTACTAATTATTCGCAAGGTAGCGAGCCTCAGCCTCTGACAGAGCCTTGTTGTAAACACGAAATTCATCCATAACTCCGTTGAATTGGTACGAGCCAGTGTCGAAAGGCTCACAACCAATCATAAGAGGTCCGGGTGAAGCACCAAGCGGCTCAGTCGTAAGCAATTCTCTGTCCAGCTCACCATCGATGTATGTCCTGATGTAGCCATCCTCGAGAGAATAGACCCCAACAACATGATACCAGGTATCTACTTCAATTATTGTTCCACCTTCAACACTTCTGTTGAGAACGGCCGAGTCACTGGCAGTTCGAATTTCAAATTCAATTTTGTCGCCATATACGCTCATCTTGTAGCCACCGTTGGCACCGTCCTGGTTGCCTCCAACCTTATGGTCAGCACCCGCAACAGCAACTTTGATCCACGCTGAGATTGAAACTGCATCCGTAAGAGCCAAAATCGGATTGGCCCCACAATCCAGAAAGTCACCATCAGCGTCGAATTCCAGCGCCATGCCGGCCACGCCCTCGACAAAGTTCGGGTCGCCATTAACAGTAGCATCGTTACCATTGCCTGAACTATCATTCACATCGTTCTCAAATGCATAGGCCGCAATCAGATTATCCGTGCCAGGATTATCCATCGCCCGGAGACCCATAAGGTAACGAATCTCGCCCGTTGACAAAACCTTATTATATACAATGGCCTCATCTACGGTTCCTGTGAAAAACTGCTCCGCGGCTGCATGTCTTGCAAGTTTCAGGCTGTTCGACTCAGCAGCCGGGGGGCCGGATGGTTCCTCGTTGGCCGTGATTAATTCGCCATCTCTGTACGCCTTAAGCACTTCTCCATCATACGACCCGGCAAGGTAATACCATGTATCGGCCTCTAATGTTCCTAAACTCGCAGCATACCACCCGCCGCCGGCGCTAACGGTAGCCGATGCCCGGAAAGTGTCGCTGCTGTGGTTCCAGTTAAACTGATAATTCTGCTCGCGATGTACCGGTCCACTCGGGTCATCTCCCGAAGGCGCCACAGGGCTTTTCGCCCAGCAGCCTATCGTCCATTCAGCCAGGTCTTCCAGATTACCAGTGTCCACATAATCATCACCATCAAATTCCATCGCCATGCCTAAGCCGGCCGGCCCATCAACAAAGACCGGATCGCCAACTATAGTACCATCGTTACCATTACCGGAAGCGTCCAGCACATCGTTCTCCAGTGGGAAGAACGCGACCAGATCATCGGTGCCGGGATCAACCGGTGTCGCCCGTTTACCTGCAAGGTAAAGAATCTCAGCTTCAGACAAGACCCTGTTGTATATCATGACCTCATCAATGAGGCCAGTCCATTCTCGGTCTGTATTCTGAGAATTGTTGCCGATATAGAGAGGATAGCTGCTGATGGTTATACTTCCTGTGGATTCTTCAGATGAGTCCAGCTTACCATCGACATAAAAGGAAAAAGTCGCGCCATCGTACACGGCCCCGACGTGGTGCCACTTGTCATCGTCCACAAGCGTTACCCCATAGAGGTAGTTACCAGAGGTACCGCCCACAGCGGCCTCCATGAAGTTATCCTCACCCGCTCTTGATGACCGCCAGGAGTCGTCACCCCTGGAAAGGACGGTGTTCCAACCCTTGTCCAATGCAACAGCCTTAATCCAATACGTGAAAGTGATCTGCTCGGTGATATCCAACATCGGATTGAGCCCACAATCCACATAGTCGCCGTCACCATCGAGATTGAGCGCCATGCCATAGCCGGCGGGCCCTTCGGCAAATCCCGCATCGCCAACCAAAGTACCATTTATCTCGTTGGCGGAACTGTCATTTGCATCATTCTCAAATGCATAGTGCGCAACCAAGCCTTCAACACCGGGATTCGTTGGCTCTATTTCTTCAAAGGGATTGAAATAACTATCACTATGTGCCGCAATCTGCTCATCGGTCAAGGCCATGTCGTAGATCGCCACGCCAAAGATAGTGCCGTCGAAGTTGTCGAAGGATTCGCTTCCGTCTTCACCCTGTGCGCCGTAGCCGATGCCGACAAGGCCTGACAGAGTAATGGCTGAATCGACACTGCCTTCCAAGACGCCATTGACATACAGCGCAGTTGTAGCGGTATCTTCGCTTGAAACGAAGGCAAGATGTGTGTACTCACCGGGTGCTGTGGGAACTCCAAAATCAAGGTCAACAACGCCAAAGACGGTCGCGCCATAGGTGCCTGTGTTGTTCCACTGCTCATACTTTAATCCAGCCTGGGTGTCGCCAAACTGTCTTCTGCCGATAAGGCACATGCTGGCCTCTGCTTCATCAGGATTGCTTAGAACGACGAACTCGTAGGTGATTTCACCACCCAATGTGCCAATATCATAGAGGCCGTCTGCAACAAAGGTGTCGAGATAAGCCGGTTTATCCTTATTCGCAGTAGCCACCCAGCTATCAGTGTTCTTATCAGCCACTCTGAAGCTCCAAACATTACCGGGATGAAGCTCACTTGCCCTTGCTGAGCCTGTGGTCACATCGACTTTCCAGTAGTATGTGGTTCCCCGAGCGAGGGGCTCGGCCGAAGCAAAACTGGCTTCGGAAAGCGAACCCTGAGACACACTTGCATCACCTGCAGCTACCAGATCCGCATCCGTGCCCAAATAGACATCGTGCAGAAATGCGGTTTCGTCGGCCATCCAGGTCAGTACCAGCATTTCCTTCACATCTATGGCACCATCGGCCGGACTTGGCTCGCTGGCTATTTGGGCTGAGACCATGCCAACCAGACTCAGTACCAAAAGAAAAGAAGTTAAATAAATCAATTTCTTACACATAATAATCCTCCTTTAAAAAGTTACGGTAATAATCCATCCTGCTTTGGCCACACACCAAAACAACACAACTGTTTTTATTGACAGGCAAATAAACACAAACTCAGTGCCTGGTTGTTCAGGTCTGAAAATAACCTTCACGCAAGCAACAAAGAATCTCCACCAAAGTCTGTGCTTATAAAAATGACTTTATTGTAGGGGAAGTTTTTAGATACCTCTGTGCGGAAGTTATCCATGTGCTGTCGTTTGAAATATAGACACTCTACCTCCGAGATATCAACCTCACACCAAATCCATCCCTCACCTAATACGTTAGGTGGTTGCCCAGGAACTATGGATATTTTATTTGCTGAAAATCCAAAGACTACGAATTCTAACATTATAATTTATACACAATTATCTATGCTTACGTCAAGGGAAATCTGATTTTATCGGCGTTTTGCATTCCCACGCAAGATAATGACTTCAGGGTAATAAATTTTCATTGGTTTGTAATCAGCAAAATCAGGTATAATTTTTATACAATTTCTCTTTTTTTAGTCACTTGTGGAGCATACAACCACACAATAAATACCAGGTTTTAGCCATAGGTTTTTCCGGTTTCATCCACGTAAATGGTACCTTTTGCCTTTTTTATCATTTTAGCTGCTTCTGGCATCTCCTCCAACTTTGGTACCTTGAACAGTTTGCCACATTTGCGGCATTTTATCCTTCGGTCGGCAGCACTATTTTCAAGCTTCCAGGTACTGCCACAGGCCGGACATTGAGCTATAATCTGCATTCGAATCTTCCTTATGCCAAGAGCCAAACACTAAAAATAAACACTATTCGGAATCATCTCAAAACCTGAATTATTCTATCCGCGTATGTAATGGTTATCCATTATAAATTTCTTAGGGCCCTATAATATCATCTGAGCCTAAAGGATTTCACCCTACATATCCAAAAACAGGCTCTATAGCTAATGCCAACGAAATTTTCCTTGATTTTGTTGCCCGAATCTGCTAAAATTACGGTTATTGAGGGGGTGACTGAATGAGAAAAAGAATATCATGCAAAGTTATTAGAACTATTCCTCTTGGCAACAACATCGATGAACTGCGTTACACAAGCAGATCAAAGGATAAGTCCCATAACAACAACAATGCTACCAGAATTTCAAAGACAAGTGAATGGGCTTCGGAAATGTCCGTAAATCCCCAGGCCGAACACTCTCGTAAAACAGTTATTTACACAGACCGTCTGAAAAAATCAAGAATTCCAATAGATAATGGTCTTACAGCACCCATAATCAATTGTTATGCTTAAAATTCTTTATTTCGCTCTATGAACGTCAGATATCGAGACCTGGCAGAAAGAGCTATATCAAATCTTTTAAGTGATTTTTCAGATAATAATGGCATATAGAGAGTATTAGCGCAGTCGCCATTATGATGAACGAGACATCAGTAGAGACCTCATTTATCAAAACGGCTAAAGCTGTACCAACAGCCGGAGGGTGCTCGACATCCAGAGCCGCCATAACAAAGATAGCAATTCCCACTACAAGGGGAAATTCATAAAAATGCGGGATTTCAATGAAGAAAAATATCATTCCCAGTATTAAACCAACCAAATGGCCGCCTATAACGTTTCTCGAATGCGCCGAGACAGCATTTGGCATTGCGAACACAATAAAAGCGGTTGCCCCCATTGCACTGATTACGACTATTTTTTCCTTATCAAGAACAAGGAGAATAATAAAAAAGGCCACGGCTGCCAAAAAACTCTGCCAAATGTAATACTTCCAGAGCTTTTTGAATTTTTCATCAATCGGCACTCGTAATATTACCTGATGTTTTTGTAAATCCACCGAACTTTTCATTTTGTAAACGTACCTCAATTAATACAAGCCATACTATATCGGTGAATAGAAAAAGACGGTTTATTTAATAACGGGCAATATCAAGATAGAAGCAATAAAAAACGGCGAGGCATGCGTAACCTTAGGTTTCGCTAAGTGTACACAAATCCTCGCCGCTTAATAAATCCGTTCAGGCCCCTTTTTAGACCATCCGTGGTCGGCCTTGTGATTTAAGAGAAATTTTTTCTAAGTATCTTATATTCCGAAGGTTATGATATTTCCTGCGGCTTTTTTGATGTTTTCCGGGCTTTCAAGCTGACCTGACAACAAAAGTTCTTTTGCCTGCTCGATGGCCTGGGAATCTGTTTGCGGGATTTTCATCGCACAGTCAATAAATGAAGCATAATCAACCTGCACCGATACATCCGCTTCGTTACCGGTAAAAGCTGCCGCAGTGTTGGGCGACCTGGAAGATGATTTTTCCAGGAAGCTCTGAATTAGTTTGGTATCTACTTTTTCAATCATTGTACAATAGTTCTTGTTAAAAAAATAACTCTTCTAAAATCCTTCTCGTATATTTTTAACAAAACTTTAACGTAATTTTTGAATTTTTTCTTCTTTTTTTAAAGTTAAAGTCTTTTTTGGACGAAATAACCAAGTTATGAACATTTCTTTCCTCTATTTCAGACACATTTTATATTCTGGATCCCGGCTATAATGTTTCAGCTACCTCATAACTTACAAACTTAATAAATTCAAGTGAACTGACAGATGCCAACTGTTCCCGCAAAGGTGCATAGCCCGAGCGTTTATGAGAGTGAAAATAGTCTTTGATTCGATATTCGGTTGTTTTATCTGCGCTGTCCCAAACCTGCTCAAGAGCCCATAACAACTGTCCGTCCCTCAGATCAAGAAGCTTTAAGCGGAGGCCAATAATCATATGAGGATAAGGTCTGAATTCGGTAATAGTTCCAAGCAACACTGCATCACATTTTAACGTTTCATGTATGGTTATTATCTGGTCAAGGGTATATTTCGAATCCAAATCCAATTGCAAACTTCTCCACAAGGGCTCATCCTGGCGGACAACAGTTAAGCCAAAAATCTGCTTCTTTTGCAATGCCTGGTACATCTTTTCTGTTACATCGTTTGAGATTTCCGGATAACTCGAATTGTTGTTCAACTCAACTATTGCCACCCTGCCAACTGTAGATAAGCTCTTATTCGGATTTATATAATAGTAGTCGGCCGCCGGAGCCGAACCACTATAATAAGTAATGCAGCCTGATAAAAGAACCGCCGACCAAAACAATATCGTTAGTCGTAAGATGTAACTCAAACTACAAACACTGAGCAACAAACGTTGATTTTTCAGATGCGATAATATATTTTTCAAGCTATTCATTCGATTTACCTAATGTCAGTTTTTTTACTATTCGGACTGGATTGGTTTATTTAACGATGCGACTGTGGTCGAGCTTGTATCATCATTATTTTTGGCCGAATCCATTTTTACCTCTCCGCCGAGCACTTTAAGTATTTTAAGCAATGCTTCCAGTTGTGCAGTTTCGGCATCACGCATTTCATCGCGAAAACCGAGGATATTCATTTTCCAACCATTCAACTCAATCCTCATCGCCATTAAAATGTCATTTGCTTCGCTTAATTCCTTCTGTGTCTGCTGTAATTGAGCCTCAAGAGCAATAACCTGTTCTTTAAGCTGCCGGTTACCGACAGTAAGGTCCCGGTTTTGCTGCCGTAACACAGCCGCTTCTTCGGAAAGCCTGGCATGCTTTTGAGACAATTCCATTGCAGACTCTACTACAGTCGGCTTGTGCGGAGCAGATTCCTGAAACCTGTTTGCCACAGAGGGAACCTGCTGTGATTCGATAGAAACAGCACGTTGGGCATATTTGGGGGGCTCCTGGACAGACACACAGTTCAACAACAAGAGAATCGGTATTAATGAAAGAAATAAAATTGTATTTTTGTTAGTTTGCATTGTACTTTTCTCCTTTTATTTCACCTGGTTCGGTACTTTCTGTTCATCATTTTGCGACGGAACATTCGGCGCCACGGCACCGGTATATTCACATCTTAAATGCATTGATTCACCGCATGAACAGGTTATTTCGATAACAGAAAAGTCTGATTCGCTCTCCACGATACGCACCTGCGGCTCAACGAGAGCCGTTGAAGTGTGTTTCGAGGAGTCTGACTCAATCTGCATAACATCGAGAGTGAATTGGCCTTCAACTTTAACGTCACTTCCCTTTAGAATTCGACCTGCTGTATTTCTCATTTGCTATCCTAATTTTTTTAATTGATACCGCCAAAGGCATATATACGATATTGAAAAGCTATGTCTTATCATCTTTCACTTGTGATTATTTCTGCGTTTTCCGAGCATTAATCGTCAATCGGCTGTTTATTAGTCAAGCACAGTAATCAATCCCCGTAGTGTCGGAGTTCAGATTATCTTGATTTTCAGTCCACACTTCGGAAGGATTATCCAAATCCTGCTGGTCAGCCGACTCATTCAACTGTTGTTCATCTTTTTCCTCACTTTCCTGTTGGAACTGCTGCCGGCGTTTCCTTTCCTCACGGCGTTTTGCGGGCGTCAAACCAGTGATGCTTTGCAAACCTTCGACCGGTTTTATCATATTGGAATCATAATCTGCCATCATTCCATCGCCTTAATTTCACAGACAAGTTAAATATCGCACTTGCGTGCATTTGACTGACACGAGATTCGGTAATTTCAAAAATCCCGGCAATTTGCTTCATTGTCAGATGCTGTTGGTAATAAAGCAGGATTAGCTGCCGCTGCTTCCCGGGCAATTGCTGTATCGCTTCAGCCAACTTATCTATAAGCTCAGCCCGTTCGATTTGCTTATCAGGAGCGTTCGTATGAGCAGCGGCCAAGAGATTACTCAGTGCAGGCGAATCCTCTTTAAAGTCATCAAGGGAAACAAAATACTGTGCACGAGCGTTTTCGAATGTTTCAAAAAGCTCATCAATAGTTATTCCAAGTTTTTCGGCCAATTCGGTATCAGTAGGATTTATGCCTGTTTGTTCAAGAATCTTGCGACTGAGCTGCCGAGCACGGTGAATCTTTTTATTTAGATTTGCAGGCAGCAAAGACGAGCCTCTCAACTCGTCAATAACGGCCCCTTTGATCCTGATAAAAGCATATGTTTTAAATTCCGTATGATGGGACGGGTCATAATCATGGGAGGCCTTAACCAATCCAACAGCTCCTGCGGAGACCATATCTTCAAACGATAAAGGAGGCCTTAGATATGTTACCACATGCCTCACTATTCTGTGAACCATAGGCAAAAGTTCGGTTATCTGCTCATCTTTGATTGCACATTTGGTGGACTTTTTCTGGCCTGAGTATGCACGCAGGGCAACGCTATTTAGATGCTTTCGGCTGTCTTCAGGTGTTTCTAATGTCAATAAATCAGCTTCGGCACCTTTAATTAACTGATCTTCAGAGATATTTTCAGTCTCTATCGCCACTATCCTTTTCCTCTTGTTGATTCACCTCGTTTGTAACCATCGCACTTATCAAAATAGCGTTTACGGCTTTTACGACCCAAATTCCTGCTATATAGGCAAGCACTCCGCCGACGAGTGCCCTTTTGCAGCAGGTGAACGGTGAAAGGCCGCTAATCCAACCTATCAGGCTCACACCAAAAAAGCATGTCACGGCAAAGCTTACCGCAACCGATCTAACGTGTAACGGCATAACTCAAATCCTCTCAATCGCAATCCGTACCCAATGTATGTAACGAGTCATATTATGAAGCTGGCCCCCCTGCTAAAGCAGGTGCGGGCAGTTCTTGTTCTTCCGGCGATGTCATCCCAGTTTGCTGGAAGGATATTGTTTCTATCGGCTCTACTTCGGTGCCAAGCACAATTTCATCATAAGCTATGACCGGCAGGAGTGAGACTGTTCTTGACAACATTGCCGCCAGAGGTGAGCGCAATCTCGAGTCGCAGAGCAAAACCACCCTGTCCAAACCCTTGTCCATAGCTTGCTTCCAGGCTTGAGCGCTTTTTCTACTTATATCCATTGCTATTTCGGCAGGCAAAGCGAGATTTATTCCATCCGCCTCCTGCCGCAGGTTTGTAACTATTTGATGTTCCAGCGCCGGTTCCAGTGTTATGGCCGATATTTTACCGGCCTCGTTTTTATACAACCCGGTAATGGTTCTGTTAAGACGTTTACGAACCACCTCGGTCAAAACCTCAGCGTTTTTAGTTTTCGAAGCGTTCTCTCCCAAGGATTCAAGTATAATAGTCAGCTCACGAATCGGTATCGCATTTGTCAGAAGATTCTTAAGCACTCGCTGCAGCAGCCCAACAGACACTTCTCCACTGGCACCGACAACCTCTCCAACCAAAGAGGGCTGTGTTTTGCGAAGCCGGTCAACAAGAAGCTGAACGTCTTCGCGGGTCAATAATTCGTCTGCATGTTTTTTCAGCGTTTCAGATAAATGAGTAATGAAAACTGATTCGGGATCAATTACAGTATATCCACTCAGCTCAGCTTTTTCCTTGTCGTCCGATGTAACCCATAAGGCCGGTAATCCATAAACAGGCTCAGTGGTTTCTATTCCATGGGCTTTTGTCTGAACATTACCGGCATCCATAGCGAGGAACATATTTGGTTCCAACTGCCCTTTTGCTACTATATGATCCAGAATTTTAATCTCATAAGTAGTTGGCTCAAGGTTTATATTATCCCGCAGCCTAACAAGAGGAATAACGATTCCAAGCTCCTGAGCAAATTTTCTTCGCAAGGCACCAATTCGGTCAAAAATAGCACTGTCTTTGCGAGGGTCCACCATACTAATCAATCGCACACCAACCTGCACGGAAACCCTGTCAACATCCAGAAGTTCTTCAACCGGTTGTTTTTCGGCCTTTAACTTCTGCGCAGATTCTTCGAGCTTTTTCAAGCGTGTTTTTCCAGAACCGACCACAGTTCTTGCGGTTAAAGCAGTCCCAGCAGCCAATAGCAGAAACGGCGTCGGAGGCAGGCCAGGCACAAAAGCCATCGCTGCAATAATAACAGAAGCTATTATCAATGGTTCGCGTGCCTTAAGAAACTGCCTGCTAAGGTCCTGTCCGACACTATACTTAGAAGATATTTTGGTTACAAGAAAACCCGAGCTTATTGAAATTATCATCGAAGGCAACTGGCTGACGAGTCCGTCACCAATGGAAAGAATCGAATAAGTCTTTATGGCACCGCCAATCGTCATATCACGTGAGTAGCCCATAGCAATGCCGCCAATGATGTTAATAGCCGTGATAATCAGCCCGGCCTTGGCATCACCGCGAATGAACTTACTGGCACCATCCATAGCGCCGTAAAATTCACTTTCTTTAACAATCTTAGCTCTTCGCTCGTTCGCCTGTTCCTCGGTAATCATTCCAGCATTGAGGTCTGCGTCAATAGCCATTTGCTTACCCGGCATGGCATCAAGGGTAAAACGTGCAGACACTTCACTTATTCGCTCAGCCCCTTTTGTAATTACTATGAATTGTATAACAACAAGGATAAGGAAGATTACAATCCCGACGACAACACTACCACCGGCAACAAAATCACCGAATGTCTGAATAATTTTTCCGGCACTGCCCTGTAATAGTATCAATCTCGTCGAGGCCACATTAAGCGAAAGGCGAAACAGTGTTACGAAAAGAAGCAACGAAGGGAAGGTCGATAATTCGAGCGCCTCTTTTGAAGTAAGCGTAATAATCAAAACAGACACAGCTAATGATATACTGCAAGCCAGAAGTATATCCAACACAGGTGTTGGAAGACGGATTAGAAGAGTAGCAAGAACCGTCACCAGTCCAAAAGCCAAAAAAATATTGCTGTGGGACGTGAAGAGGGTATGTGAGACTGGCCCCAGAGCTTTTGATGTATTCGATTGTAAAGAACCTGCCATTACAATTCCTTCTTAAGCTCATGCTCCGGCAGCAACATCACCAAGGCCGAGAATGCGTTTTATCTTTACAGCGAACCGACCGTCCACGACCACAATACTTCCGGTTGCAAATCTCATATCTCTGAGATACAAGTCTGCTGGTTCATCAATAGATTTATCAAGCTCTAATACTGAGCCAGGCCCAAGCTGCAAAAGCCGCCTGACAGGGATTTCTGTTTGCCCAATAGCAACCGTAACAGCAATATTCACGTCAAGCAAAAGGTCGATACTGCCGCCAGCCCCTGTGTCGCCAGCTGCATTAGCCTCGGAAAATTCGACAGTTTGTGCCTCCGTTTTAGATTCTGCCTGTTCAGCTTCAGTCGTCTCTGCCATATTTTAATTTCCTTTTATTTTTTTAATCTTCCGCAACTGCCTCTGCTTTAAGCTGCCCAGTCCCGGATACTCAGCAGTGTTTTCCATATTTGAGAAAGCAGGGACGAGTTTTTTATTCTGTATCATTAAACAGCTCTGTAATTACAACCGCATACTTGCCTGCCGATTTTGCAGGCCGACCGAGAAGAGCCGTTTGGCCGCTTGTTATTAATTCGACAGGCTCATTAACTTTTTTATCAAGTAACAATATGTCGCCCACCTCAAGACTCATTATCTCCTTAAGAGTAAGCACCGTAGAAGCCAGCTGGGCTGTAATAAAAACAGGCATTTGCTGCATACGCGCAAGTATTGCTTTGGAAATATCGTCCGCAGAAAATCCACTAACAGTCTGTTCGGCTTTACCCACAACGGACTCCAGCTTGCTGCATAGAATCAAAATATATGCTTCGCCGCCTTTCTCCTGGTCGGCTTTTTTTACATCAAAAGTAATTTTGCATAGCTCTTCCGTACCTTTGAGCTCAATAGGGAAGAGTCTCCTGATAATGTTTTTACCCGGCTGGAATTCCCAATATTTCTGCGAAAATGCTTCAACAAGTGAAGAGAGCAGGTCTAATAAAAGCGATTCTTCCAATTGGGATAAATCTCTGCCTGAATCCTCTACTTCGGATTCAGGATCACCCAACAATTGTGTCGCCCAGATAAAAGCAGTCTGAGTAGGTATGCTAATGAGTCCACAGGGATGGTCCTGGTCGCTTCCGAAAGCAAGATAATAATCATCCTGCCCGCTTTCCATGGCATGGTCAACAAGTTTGGCGGCAAAATGCTGTGTTGCCGAAACAACCGTTACATCAAACTCACTGTGGCAAAAGTCAACTAACTTCACGTTCATCGCTCTGGCCACCCTTTTTGTGAAATCATCAAGTCTATTGAGCTGTTTGCGATCAAAATAGTGGGGCTGGTTCCAATTGTATTCCGTAGCCTTTATACCTGAAGTATCTTCAAGCGGGCCTGACCCAACAGCAATTAGAAGCTGTTGTATTTTTTCTTTGCTTAAATTGTTGGCCGCTACGCTCATTGTACAGCGAATTCCTTAAATAGAATCTGCTTGATTTGTGGTTTGGAATCAGGAAAAAGCTTTTCGTTAAAGGCGTCGAGCACCTGTGACTGGATACGTTTGAGGTTGCCGTAGCCTCTAATATCATCAAGACCTAAACTTGCGAGGTAAACAGTTAACCAGTTCGTTAAAATGGGTTTTTTCTCATTAAGAAAAGCTGTGCCTTTTTTTTCGTCCACCTCAGAACTCACTTCAAGCGTTAAAGAGGCCTTAACATAGCGTGTAACATCGGCCACGTTTAGATTTGCTATTACGGGTTCCAAATGATAATACCAGCTTTTTTGCGAGTCATCTTCAGAACCTTTTGTTTTTATATTCTCTAAGTCCGGCGACTGGCCATTTTCTGAAGCTCCTAGTGTCTGATCTGCGGAAGAACCGGCAAACAATCGACCGAGAGTGAAGCCGGCACCGGCAAAAATCACTACTACGACTACTATTATTATTTTTGGCAGAAAACGAGCTACCAAGGACTTCTTCTTGCCCCCTTCGGTTTTGGTGGTCTCCTGCTTTTCCTGATTTTTTATTTCATCCTCATCTGCCATTTTTTTCCTCAGCTATTAACTATGAATAAATTGTAATCATACCAACTGCTTGCAACCTTGTTTACGATACCTATGTATCCTGTCTCTCAGCGTTCGGTCACTAATGCCCAGGACCTTTGCAGCTTTTGTCTGATTGCCTCCTGTCTTTCGTAATGTATCTAAAATTGCCTGTCTTTCTACACGTTCAAGCGGTACCCCCCCCAGGTCTGAAACCGGAGCAGTATTTGACGGAATTCCGGAAGCGTTATTTTTTTCTGCACCAGAGGAACTCAGAACAGGCCCGGCCCTTTGCGAAACTATCAAGTCGTTGTATCTATCCTGCGGCAGCGGTTGCAGCTCATCAAAGAGCCAGGAAACATCTGCCAATGACAGTGTCTGTCCAATTCCCAAAATCAACGAAGTTCGTACAACATTGCGCAACTGGCGGACATTTCCGGGCCAGTGATATTTGGCAAAAATTTCCATCATGGCAGGGTCTAATTTGGTGATACGACGCTGTACTTCGCGAGTGTAAAGGTTGACAAAATACCACACAAGATCATATAAATCATCCTTGCGTTCTCTCAGAGGGCAGACCACCAGCCTTACACCGCTTAACCGATAATAAAGGTCCTGACGGAACCGTCCCTGCTGCACTTCCTGCAATAAATCCTTATTCGTAGTACTTATTATCCGAACATCAACTCTAACACTTTCATTTCCCCCAACGCGTTCAAAATCCTGCTGCTCGAGCACCCGCAACAGCTTGGCCTGAAACTTTATGGGTGTTTCGGCAATCTCATCCAGTAGCAAAGTTCCCCCGTGAGCCATTTCAAACCGGCCTTTGCGTTGAGCGTAGGCACCTGTGAAAGCTCCTTTTTCATGTCCAAACAACTCACTTTCGAGAAGTGAATCACTTAAAGCAGCGCAATTTATTTTGACATACGAGCCCTGGGCCCTTTTACTTTCCTGATATACGAGATAAGAAAGAAGCTCCTTGCCCGTCCCGCTTTCACCACTTATTAAAACCGATGCAGAGGTTGGAGCAACTCTTTTAGCCAAAGCTACGGTTTGAATGAGTTTTGCACTACCGCCGACAATCCGATAAAGGCAGCGTGTATCCTCGTGAGATGAAGCTGCTGTTGAGACCCTATGGTTAGGCAGTAAAGTATCCAAGAGATTTTCTATTTTCTCATAATCGAGCGGTTTTACGAAGAAATCGCAACAGCCCGTCTGAATTGCTCTGACCGCCGTCTCTATAGTTTGGTGCTGATTCCGTTTGCTGCTGATTTTGGCTTCTGTAATCATGACCACAGGCAGCTCCGGCCAATTTGCCCTGATTTTCTCAAGCAGCTCGAATCCATTCTGCCGTTGGCGGGACAAGTTTGCCCGCCGGTTTATTATGTCACTGGTAAATACAAGATCACAAGTTCCCTTGTTAATAAAATTAATCGCACTGTCTTTATTATTGGCAAGATGCCCGCGTATCCCCTTGCGAGCCAATATCTCAAGCATAAACCGAGCCAGCTCAGAATCGTCATCAACAATTAATACATTCGCAATATCTTCTTGTTTACAATTTCTCAGGTTGTTTTTTTCGGTATTACTCACTTTCAGCATACTCCTTTTTCGTTGAAAGGCACCTAATTTTGAGATTGCATAATAACGTCCAAATCTATCGTTTACGTTCGTTAATCAACTTTTGCGGTTCTTCCTTCAGATACCAATCGAGCAAAGTTCTCCGTGCTTCGGCTAATTCCTTCCACGGTGAATTGGGATACTCTGTAATTAGCTGTCCGTACATCCTTATTGCTGCGGGCCGGTCGTCATTCCGCAGGCAGTTACCAATCTGAAATAATATCCAGGCCCTGTCCCGAGCCGAACCGGTGTCATCCGGACTTTTCCGTTCAAGAGCTTCCTGGTAAAATATTGCAGCTTCCTTTAGGTATCCACTAAGAAACAAGGTCTCTCCCAGCTCGAAAGGATTGTTCAGATTGCCCGGATTCTGCGAGAGTTTCTTTAGTATTTGCAAAGTTTGGCTGTCTATTATCCCTTTTGGCGGGCCGGACTCGATTTCCTTTTTCTGCTGCTCTTCGGAATCTTTTTCTTTGAAAACAACTTCATTAGGCTCATCTGTCGGCACCTCATCAGGAACAATGACAGGTTCAATCTCCTCCTTCCGGAGTTTAAAATTAACAGAGCGAATTTGTTCTATCATTCTCCTAAGCTCATTCTTCGTTATTTTATCCTTTTCACTTTCAGGCATATTCAACTCAATCTGCAACAATTTGCTTTTGAATTGACTATTAGGGTCTGTCGCAGCAGCAGAGCTTGGTAAATGGAAAATGGAATACGGATGGTTTACCAATAACCAATAGCTAATAACCAATAACCAAAAACCAATAGAATATTTATTTTTCATTATCATTACCATTGACCAAAAAGAGCTAATGCCGCATTGCCAAACTTTTTCTGTTGATTATAAGCGGCTGCCAGCACTTTTAATGCTTTTTGCTTTACCTGCGTTGATACTTCCGAATCCAAAAGCTGCCGGCAAACAGTAACTGTTTGAGAGCTTTGACGAAGCTCTAAACATACCTCTGCTAATCTGAGGGATACTTCGTTCGCCAAAGGCCCCGGTGCGGTGCTTATAAGAATATTCGTTAATTTTTTGTGGGCAAAATCCAAATCTCCTTTGGCGATGCAGCAGTTTGCCAGCTCAAAAGACATTCTTGTTTTCAACTGAGAGGCAGGCAAATATTCAGCACTATCACCAAGTACCACAACAGCTTTATCCGGCAAGCCCATAAGACGAAGAACCTTGCTCTTGAGAAGCAATATCTCGAAAGATTCTTTCTTCGAGAACTGCCAGGAATCTACATTCTCCAGCAAGGTAAGAGCCTCGATGAAATTCTCCAGTTGGATCTGTGTTTCAACTAAGGCTGAGACAGTCTCGACATATCTTTCCCTGCTCAGACTCCCAACCGATCCGCTTAAGGCATATTGAAAAGCAAGTGCCGCCTGCTGAGGATTTCCTAACGCCAGATTGGTCTTGCCCAGAAGAAAGTAAGCCAAGTAAAAGCTTTCATCTTTACGGCCATTCGTAAGTTTGAGATATTTAATCAGCCATTTGGCGGCATTCACGTAGTCCTGTATCTCAAATGCACATCTGCCGGCCCCAAAGGTAGAAGCAATCTGTGATTTCGAAGATAAACCGAGATTGTAAACTTTGCGATAAAGCCGTTCTGCTTCGTTCAAAAATCCTGCTTTTCTTGTTGCATCAGCAAGATTCAAACAAGCCTGACCATAAAATTCGGTTTCAGGATACTGCTCAACAAGCTGCGTCAAATCCCCTCGTGCACCTGAATAATCATGGAGCTGGGCTTTGAGTTTGCTCGAATTTAACAGTGCATACGGCGCCAAAGAAGTTTGTGAAAATTGATTTGCGACTAATTTGTACTCTGCAATGGCACTGCCGTGCTGGTCTTCCTGAGCATGCAAAAGACCCATAGCAAAATGAGCATTTGGTATACGCCGGTCGTCAGGGAATGTAAGCAAGAAGTCTCTCCAGAGCGAAATAGTGTCCTGTATAAGTAAATATACGTGTTCAGATAAAGATGAATAGTCAGACGGATTGGAAATTGTTAAGACTCCTTTTTCATCAAGACGAGACAATAAGCCCACATGCCCTGCCGCCACTTCGACGGCCTGCCGGGCCGTTGCAGATGTTAGATACAAACTCACGGGTCTTTTGCGGACAGCATTTCCTACCGGCCCGGCGGTAGTTGCCTTGTCGTGAATCCAGGAAATATCAAGACCGGCATTGCAGCAAATCTTGCCAGCAACTCCTCAATCGATGCCCCATAAGCAATGACAGACCAACGAGGCAAAACACCCTGGTGTTTGAGCTTTCGAATCTGTGGGCTGAGCAATCCTTCTTTTAATTGCTCGGAGCCGGAATTCAGAAGTTCGCGAAGCTGGGCCTCGTTGAGGTTTGTAAAAGGATCAATGTCAACAGGACCGCTCCACAACAGGGACTGAATATCTGTGTCAGCATCGCAAAGTAAAAGGATATTTCTGGTCATCGACTCAACAACCAGGAAATTACAAGCACTCTGCAATGATAAAATCCAATCTTTGTTGAAATCCACTGCATTGATCATAGCAATAGCCTGATAAGCACTTGTTCTCGCTTTGAGGTATTGCTTTTCCTGCACTTGCAGCAAGCTTAATTTGTAACTTGCAACCATCCTTATGACAGGTGAATGACTTTTTGAAAGTGTTCTGAATAAGTTCCCGGCCTCTTCGTTATTACCCTCTTTATTCAAACATAAAGCCATTTTAAGCTGTAGGAAATCTCTCAGCGGCTCTTGATCAGCACCAGATGGCAGACTCTGATAAAGCCGGTTATAAACACCATAAGCTTGACTATAATCATTTTGCAGATAAAAATCCCGAGCAACCTCCAAAGACAGAGGCTGTTTCGAGGAAAACAAAGGGGCCGGACGTTGTACCTGCTCCTGTACGACCTGTTGAGAATCTAAAACCGGCGGCGCAGAAGGGCTCTTTTGTAGAGCTAAGGGCGCTGGAATTTTGTTAATAGGCCATAATAAAGGTTTCAAGACCACGTACAGCAACATCGCCTCAATAACAATAATCCCTACAACGAACACTTTCTGAAGGGTAGAAAAACGCTGATGCCGAACAGGCTCTCTTGCAGAGCGCCGTGTTCGGACAGTTCGTTTCGCTGGAGCAGTTGGTGTGGAATTCGCCAGGAGCCTGTAAAAATCTTCATCTCCAACGAACACTTCACGCTCAGAAAGGTTCCTGTGGACTTCTCCTGCAAATAAATTGCTGTCCGACGGCACCTCGGATGAATCCTCAATTTGTTTTTCTTCTACGGTCATTATTTTCTATTTCATCCCCCCCCCACTGATCTTTCCTTTAGCATCGTAAAACGAAGCAGCGGAGACACCTGTGAGGGCGCATCCCACAATCTAATTTTATGAGAAAACAGCAATAACTGTGCCAGATACAGATATAGATATAAGGATTGATGCATTTAGAGGCATTTTGCCCGAAAAATGAGGTTGAAGCATTATTTCAAGAATTATCTGCCGGTAAAAAGGTGTCAGGATTCTATACGACTCGACAGATTTTCTGACAGTGGTCAGTTAAGTCTCTATTAGGGAACAGTAACAGGCCGGGACAAGTATGACGGAGTAACTTCGTTTTGTTCCTGTTTTTCGGGACTGAATACTATATGTGAATCTTTTTCTATATTATATTGCTTGACCTTGGCATAAAGAGTTGCTCTGGTTATACCAAGAAGAGCTGCTGCCCTGGTCTTTTGCCAGCCTGTTTTCTGCAAAGCCCGAGAAATCAGCTCACATTCAGCCTTTGCCAACGAGAAATCTTTAATAAGGCCGGGTGTTTGATTTTTCGATACCTCACTCCATTCAGTCGGCTCAATAATAATTCCGTTTAGTCCTATTTTTTCTGTTGTCTCGAGTAAAATTGCCCTTTCGATAACATTACGCAACTCACGAACATTGCCGGGCCAATCGTGTTTTTCCAGAGCCTCAATAGCTAATTCAGTAAGTGACGTTACCTTGCCGCACTTGTCCGGGCAGATAGTCGATGTTTTGAGAAAGTACTCAGCAAGGAGCCTGATGTCTTGCCTTCGCATTTTTGAGCGAAGAGGAGCAAGAGTAATAGGACAGATATTCAGACGGTAGTAAAGGTCGCGACGGAACCGGCTGGCTTGTACTTCATTTTTAAGATTACGATTGCTCGACGCTACTATCGTGGCCTTGCAGGAGATATTTTTAACACCTCCTACCTTTCTGAAACATTTTTCCTGGAGAACACGCAGCAATTTAGCCTGCAGATCCATCGGCATCTCACTTATTTCATCAAGTAAAAGCGTTCCTGACCCGGCCAATTCCAACAATCCTGTTTTTTCACGGTCGGCACCTGTAAAAGAGCCTTTCACATGGCCAAAAAGCTCGCTTTCCAACAGATTTGCCGTTAGAGCCGCACAATTCACGGCTACAAATTGCTCGTTCGAATGCCTTAGAGTATGTATGGCCTTAGCTGCAAGCTCTTTGCCTGTACCAGTTTCTCCAACTACCAAAATCGGGTTACACCGGCTCGCGGCCACAAGTTTAATCATGTTAAGAGTATCGAGAATCGCTTTACTGCAGCCGACCATAGAGACCGAGCAAGCCAGGTCGTCAGGATAAAAACTTTTTGTGTTTTTTTCATTGCCCGGTGCTTTGGATTTACTTTTTATCTTTTTAATAATTCGCTCGAGCCGATCATAATCCTGTCTTGCATTCAGATAGTCAAAGGCACCAACCTGTATAAATATGGACAAGTCTGTGTTATCATCACCACACCCGACCACCACGATTGGAATATCTGTTGAAATATTATCGGTCTTTTTGAGGGATTCATTATCAGCCGCTGTACTTCTGCGAAGAATAAATTCACGGATCTTGTCCGTTCCAAGCCACTGATCGAAAAGAATCAAATCCGGATTGACCTTTTGAACGATCTCCAGGGCATCAGCCAGGTCATCAGCCCCAAATACTTCCCGGCCATACTTCTGTGCCAGTTTTTGAACTTCGGGGTCCTTACTCAATGCAACAATTCTACTTAAACTCATCCTTGCCCAAAACTATAAGCGTCGTTCTTTTAGTAAGCTACTTCCATTTTATGCAGTTATTTATGCACCACAGATAGTGGATAATATAAAGCAATAAATCGACAGATAACTAATGACAACTTTAATATTTTATGGGACGGGCCAATAATGTCACTGATTCGTCGTACTTAAAGATGCTCCGACATAGTGTTATGATTTTATGGGACGTTTTTCCAAAAGAACAAACAAAACAACAGCAAGGCAGCAACACTTTTTATGGGACGTTTTTAGTGTCACCAGCAGATTAAAACAAAGCAACAATAATTTTTTGCAAATCCAACAGACCCAAAGCGGCAAATATTTCTGAGATAAAGGAAAATTTATCCTCTGAGATAATTTTCTTACAAGGTGCCTTCCTGTCTTTAATAAACTTTTTATTTCCATAATGTATTTTGTGACAGGAAGTTATACATCACAAAAGCAGCGGCGATTCTAACCTGGTACAACAATTGCTTACTTTTACCTGTCGCACTTATAGATTTAGCTTTTTTGTTTTTTATGAAAGGTTAGACAAATATGGCTTCGACATCAGAAATAACATCAGCAAGCAATATCCAAATGGATTATATGAAACTTCTTATAACCCAGCTACAAAACCAGAATCCACTGGAACCATTAGACAATAATGAGATGGCCACTCAGCTGGCACAATTCTCACAATTACAGCAACTTGAATCAATGAACGAAAGCTTTGCAGATGTCCTTGCCACTACTGAGCTTTCTTATGCCAATTCATTGTTAGGCAAGGAAGTTACATTCATGTCGAAAACCGAAACAGGCGCTACAGACATCACAAGCGGCGTAGTAGAACACGTTTACAATAACATCGATGGTGAGATATTACTTGGCATAGGAAACCATACGCTCAGCCTGGAAGATGTAATATCAGTCAATAACTGAATTTATATTTAACGTTTCGATATAAGGAGAACGAAAAATGAGTTTTGCATTGTCAGCGGGAGTTACCGGGCTGCAAGCCCACCAGAAAATGATTGACGTAGCCGGCAATAACCTGGCCAATGTCAATACCACCGCCTTTAAGGCCAGTAGAATAACCTTCTCGGAACTTCTGAGTGAGACGATAAAAAAAGCATCGCAGCCAACAAGCACCGTCGGCGGTACCAACCCTCAGCAAATGGGCAGCGGCGTTGGAGTAGCCGGTATAACCCCAAATATGGTACAGGGCAACATTGTGAACACCGGTAATCCTCTGGACCTGGCATTAGAAGGAGAAGGATATTTTGTGGTCAGTGACGGCCAACAGAACATCTATACCCGTGCAGGAGCGTTTGCCGTTGATGCCAACTCAATTATGGTTGACCCTTCCACTGGCTACCGTGTACAGCGTATCGGCTCAACAGGCGAAAGTGACGGCTTCCAGGTTGCCGGTGACAGTGACCTTCATGTTCCTTACAACATAGCGATGCCGGCAAATCTTACATCAACGATAACAGTATCAGGCAATTTAAGCTCCGACGCAACTTTTGAGACACCACAAACACAACAGTTAGGCTCAAATATTACTTACACAGCCGGCAATACGGCGGCTGTCGGAACCACATTAATTTCAAATCTCGACCAATATACCGGAACGTTGAACTCGGGTACGATTACCTTCTCCGGCTATAAACCGGATGGTACTGCTTTGGGCAGCAGCCCACCCACCAACCTGACAATGCCTGTTACTGCGTCCACTACATTAAACGATGTACTAACCTGGCTGAACACTAATGAGGGTACTCCTGGGGTTGTCGAACTGCAAACACTGACTACCGATGCGTTGGCAACCGCCGGTAACTTTACCCTAACTTATAATGGGGAGACAACCGGAAATATTGCATTCGATGCACCCACAACTGGTATTGGCAGTATTCAGGAGGCATTAGAGCTTTTGCCAGGCATTAGCGCCGGTGACATAACGGTAGGTAATACCGGGCTGAATGTAGCGGGTACTACAACATTTTCATTTCTAAACACTGCAGGTGATGTTCCATTGATTACATTTGATTTTAGCGGACTGACGGGTCCAACCCAAGGTGGGTCTTCAATGGCGGAAACAACAAAAGGACGTGCCGTGCAGGGAGTTCTTGGCACCACAGCCACAGCGTCTTTAGTCAACGGACAATTACGAATAACCGATAGCGCCAGCGGATACAGTAAATCTGATTTGGCTATGATATACAGCGGTGACGGGACGCTGACAACACCGGCGTATTTCGAAATGTTGACGGTCGGCGGCAACGAAGTTAAAAGTGTCAATATTATGACTTACGACTCTCAGGGAGGAAAACATGTTTTCTCAGGTGCATTTGTACGGACAAATACCCCCCCCAATACATGGGATATGGTGCTAACCTCAATCAGCGGCAATATCAATCAGATAACCATACCAAACCGGCGTATCGAAAACATAACCTTCGACGCCACGAACGGTTATTACACAGGTGTAACCGGTGGTACCAGCAATCCTTCGGAATTTGTAGTAAGCTTTGCTCATGATCCTTCGAATCCACAAACCGTTGCCATGGACTTCGGTACCATAGGTAAACTAAACGGTTTGACCCAGTTTGCCGGGAACTCTACGGCAGTAGCTAAAGATCAGGATGGATATGAAGCGGGCGGACTTTCTACTGTATCGGTTAATAATGTAGGTGTAGTAATCGGTGCATTCTCAAACGGCATCAAAAAGGACATCGGCGCCATACAGATTGCGTTGTTCCAGAATACATCAGGTCTGGAAAGTATTGGCAGCGGGTACTTTACCACATCGGCCAACTCAGGCATGCCGGTCGCTACCCAGGCGATGACCGGAGGTGCCGGCTCCCTCCATGGTGGAGCATTGGAAAAATCCAACTCAGACGTGGCGACCCAGTTTGTTTCTATGATTCAGGCACAAAACGGCTTTCAGGCCAATGCGAGGACCATCCGGGTTGCCAATGACATACTGCGAGAGCTGAGCAACCTTATCAGGTAGGTAGTAAGTTTGGGAAATTAAGATGCCAATAGCACGCGTGATGACATCAGTATTTAATGTGATTTTTTTGGCACTCACGCCAGTTGATCGGTGGAAGGCCGCAGGACAGCATAGTACCGGCTTTAATCAACATTGGTTTATTTTAATAGGAGTGGCTGTCATAATCATATTGACCTTTCTGCTCCTGATGGTCAGCTATAATCGAATTACGCGGGAACGAAAGGTTAGTGGGCAGTTATTTTTTGATTATGCCGAACAAAGAGGTTTGAGCGGACGGGAGCGCCAGATTTTACTCAAGATAGCACATAAGGCCGGACTTAAAAGGAAGCAGGCCATTTTTAACATGGTTGGCGCCTTTGACACCGGAGCAAAAAAAATTATAGAAGAATGTCTTGCACAGCAGGGAGCAGAAGAAAGCAAGTGGTTAAGAACCGAACTTTCCTTCCTGCGCGAAAAGCTTGGCTTCCAGAAAAAAACCTCAGTCTCAATAGGCTCGCCATCGAAATTGAAGAGGCCGAGCAGCAGACATATTCTTACAGGCAAAAAACTTTATATAACCCGCCGTAAAAGTTCCGACTTAGGTGATTTAGGTGATATTGAGTCAACCGTGATAAAAAATGACAATATTGAACTTACCATCAAATTAACAACACCTGTTGAAAGTAAACTTGGCGAACTCTGGCGTGCGCGTTATTCATTCGGAGCCTCAGTGTGGGAGTTTGACTCTTCGGTAGCTCGTTGTAATGATGACATTCTGGTTTTAAATCATAGTGATGATATTCGTTTCATCAGTCGCCGGCGTTTCCTGCGTGTTCAAGTAAACAAGCCGGCTTTTATCGCACACTTTCCATTCTCAAGAACGCTTTCGTCAAATAAAAATAACAACAGCAAAAAAGGGCCTGCGACAAAGCAAAGTTCGGTAAATGAGTCAGACAACTGGGGGCCGCCGGAATTTCTGCCCGCGACAGTTACTGAGCTGGGTGGTCCCGGTCTTAGGATAGAAACGAAGCTGGAGGTAAAAGCAGGTAACAGAATATTGGTAATAGTCAATCTGAGTGAAGAAGAGGACCGGGACTTAAATCCACCTTCAAAAAACAGCTCACTACGCCCGGTCATACCGAGGAACAGAAAGAAGACATCATCAGAAATAATAGAAGATATCGGCGAGGTCAGACACGTAAAAGCCATACAAAACGGTTCATCAATAGCAGTTGAGCTGACAGGACTAAGCGATTCAGACCTTAATAAGCTGATTCGCGCTACCAATGCAGCTTATAAAAGAACGGACGGCAACCGCAAAGATACTCCGGATTCCTTGGAGGCAGAAGTAACCGCTGTGGAGCCGGTGATTTTGCAAGGAGACTGAAATGTCAGAGATTATGCCTCTAGTCGGTTCAAGCATTAATGCACTAATGCGGGAATATGAGACAATTACGAACAATCTGGCCAACGTAAGCACTGCCGGGTATAAGCGCAGGTGCAACGCATTTTCAAAATCCCTTCAGAAACAGATGACAGGTGCAGATAAGTATTTAGCCGGCAGTATTGATCTGAATTCGTCACTTGATTTTTCCCAGGGCAATCTTTCTGAGACCGGCCGACCGTTGGATTTCGCCATATACGGTAAGGGATTTTTCGTTATAGAAACACCCAACGGGCCGCTTTACACTCGCAACGGTATGTTCCATACAAATCAAAATGGTCAAATAGTTGATTCTCAGGGACGAATTGTGGCAGGTCAGGCAGGCCCAATCACGATACCGAGTGACGTGGGAATATCACAGGTAAGTGTCTCAAACGACGGAAACATAAGCGCCGGAGGCATACCTATCGGAAAATTCCAGCTGGTTGATTTCAAAGACAACGAAGACAAACTTGTGCCAACCGGAGACAGTTGTTACCGGATGCCGAATAAGAACATTAAGCCGGTTGCAGCCGAAAATACCATTATTAAACAAGGTAACCAGGAGGTATCCAACGTTAAGATGATAGAGGAATTAGTTGATATGATTATGGTGTCCAGACTATACGAAGCAAATATGAAGTTTATTGCAGCCAGAAAGGAAGTAGCCAGCAGCATTACAAGCGCAGCTATGGCCTAAGCATGTCCTGCACCTATAAGGTAAAAGCCTAAGCTCAACAAATGCAGGATTTGCAAACTTTTTAGATAAGGAGAACAATATTATGTTAAGAGCATTTTCCACTTCAGCAACGGGTATGGCGGCCCAGCAGACAATGGTGGACGTAATAGCTAATAACCTTGCCAACATCAACACCACGGGCTTTAAGAAGAGCCAGGTTTCATTTCAGGATTTGCTTTATATAAAGCTTAAGGATGCAGGCGCAGAAGTGGTTTCAGGATTAAAATCGCCCAGCGGTCTGGAAATAGGCAGTGGAGTCCGAACGGCAGCAACCGTAAGAGTTTTTACCGGAGGCGAGCTTCAAACCACTGAACGGCCTCTCGATATAGCTATTTCAGGAGAAGGCTTTCTTCAGGTGAGCATGCCAAACGGTGATATAAGATACACACGCGACGGTTCGATACAAATAAATGCCGACGGTGAATTAGTCACCTCTACGGGATATCGGATAGAGCCTGCTATCAGCATCCCAATTGATGCAGCATCTGTTGATATAGGCAAGGACGGAAGCGTCAACATTACAGATGCTTCAGGAACTCAATCAGTTGTAGGAACCATAGAGTTAGCACGTTTTCCAAATCCTTCCGGTCTGTCTGCCGAAGGTGAAAATCTGTTCGCTGAAACTGAAGCAAGCGGCACGGCTACGACCGGCACAGCAGGAGACAGCGGTTTCGGTACTATCCAGTCGGGATTTCTTGAAAAGTCCAACGTCCAAATGATAACCGAGCTTGTCAATTTAATCACCGCCCAGCGAGCATACGAGACGAATTCCCGTGCAATACGAGCAGGAGATGAAATGCTGAGACAGGCAAATCAAATAGCAAGGTTCTAATCCGAAAGACAATTATGAGTAATAAAAAAGTCAATATTATCTTAATTATGTGCCTGCTGCTGCCAGTGAACAGCAACGCTGACAACATGAAGAAGGATTCGGCCCTTCAGATTTACCTTCCGAGAGAAATTACAATAAAAGACAAGCACTTAAGTCTGGGACAGATCGCTATAATCCGGGGCCAGGAATCACTTGTAGCCAAGGCAAGCGAAATCGCATTAGGACAGATTTCAGCGCCCGGTCAGAAGGTTGTTATTAACAGAGAGATGGTTCTAAGCAGATTGGCCTGCAACGGAATCCCGGTATCGAAAGTAACACTAACCGGAGCAAAAACAATCACTATAAAACAACAAGAACGAACTATCCGCAGCGATGAATTTATTAAGTTAGCAAGCTCCTTTCTGGAAAAAAATCCTCCCGGCGTTTCAGTTTGTGGACTCAATCCGATACGGACACCTAAAGATTTCATCATCATCGGAACCGGCAAAGATATAACCTTTTCTCCTCGATTAGTCCCAGGCAGAGCAAAAAACCAGGCAAAGGTTGAAATTACAATACAATCAGACGGCAAAAAAATAGGTGCATGTAAGGTAATTTTTGGTTTGAAATACAATTGCCGGCAAGCAGTTACAAAGGTTGATGTCCCGGCAGGTGCAGTCATTAGCCAAGAGAATGTCAAGATAGAACAGAAACAATCGAATTATCCGGAGTCTTTTGAATGGAAGCCTCCTTATGACCTCATTGCCAAACGTCATATACCGGCCAAGACGGTCCTTCATCCAAATATGCTGGGTCCTGTTAAATCCCCAATCATTACCAAGCGAAATCAAAAGGTTATTATTCGGATTGATACACCGGGATTTCTGATTACGGCTTTCGGAAAAGCTATGCAGGACGGCCGGGCCGGTGAATATATAAAAGTTCGAAATGTGGATTCACAACGAATAATCTTAGCCAGGATTAACGAAGATGGAAGCGTAAAACCTGTTTTTTAAAGGAGAAATAATGAATAACAGAAAAGTCTCAACGTTTGCTTTGTTGGTTGTTGTGTTTTTGTGGGCTGCCTGCTCGCAAGCAGGTTCTATCTGGGCCAAGAGAGATAAGAACATGAAGGAGTTATATGCCGACGATGTTGCCCGCAAGATAGGTGATATCCTGACCATAAAGATCACCGAAGACAGCAAGGTCGATAACAAAGCAAAAAGGGACATGAAAAAAGAGACCGACCGGTCAACAACATTTAGCGGGGGCCCGAATTTCACGCCCCAAGGTACGTTAGATAGATTATTGCCGGAACAATTGCTGCCCGGTCTCGATATGTCTGCTACATCGGGTAACGAGTTAAAAAGCAAGGCTGATTACAAAGACGAACGAAAGTTTGAGGACCAGGTAAGTGTGGTAGTTATGGATATCCTGCCGAATCACAATCTTATCGTCATGGGGACTCGCAACCGTAACATCGCAGGTGACATACAAATCATTGAGGTAAGCGGTATAGTAAGGCCAAGCGACATCGCATTTGATAACACGGTCAAGAGCGAAAAAGTGGCCGACTTTCGTATTGTTACGCGAAATTCAGGTGTCGCGGCACCGTACACAAAGCAGGGTTGGCTCGGCAGGATATTTGACGTTATTTGGCCGTTTTAATCGTACAGTTCGCAGAGATTATTTTTTGAGAGTAATAGCTTATGAAATCAATCATCCGAGCAAAAGAACAAAAGAGCATAACGGCTCTTATGATGTGTGCCTTTTTGGTCTGTGTGTTTATGGCCGGTGCCGGACGATGTGAAAGAATCAAGGACATCGTTGATATTCAGGGGCTACGCAGCAATCCACTCACAGGAGTCGGCTTGATTATTGGTCTAGCCGGCACAGGTGACAGCACACTTCTTTCGCGACAAATGCTTACGAATATGCTGAGGGATTCCGGGCTGGTTCTAAATCCCTCCGATTTTACCGGCGGCAACATCGCGGTGGTTTGGGTCACCGCGGAATTAGGCCCCTTCGCCCGGGAAGGCTCCCGAACCGACGTTGACGTCTCTGCTATAGGAGACGCCAAAAGCCTTCAGGGTGGGAAACTGTTACCGACACCACTGAAAGGTCTTGACGGTCAGGTTTACGCAATAGCCGATGGAGGGGTTTCAATCGGGGGCTGGACTGCGGCAGGTGATAAAGCTTCGATTACAAAAAACCATCAAACAGTCGGGCGAATTCCCGGCGGCGCAGTTGTCGAAAAGGAAGAAATAGCTACGTTTGTCGAATACATTGGGGGACATAGACTTATCACGCTTAATCTTAGAAACAGCGATTTTTCAACCGTAGAGCAAATCAGCAAAGCTATTAACCATGATTACGCGAACAGCACAGTAGTAGTTGACGCCGGTACGGTTAAGGTGAAAGTTCCAGACGAAATCAGTCAGGCAGAAATAGCCGGCTTTATCGTCGATATTACAAAGCACGAAGTGAAGGTTGATGTTTCTGCGGTTGTGGTTATCAACGAGCGCACCGGTACAATCGTGATTGGTGAAAACGTCGGTATATCAGCCGTGGCGATCTCGCAGGGCAGTCTTGTTGTAAAAATCAAAGAAATGCCAATCATTTCACAGCCAACTGCACCTTTCTCTGATGCCGGGCAAACTGCAGTTGTTCAAGATACGTTAATAGGAATCGAAGAGAACGAAGGACATCTGATTCCTATATCCAAATCGGTTACCGTCTCGGAGTTAGCTAAAAGCCTTAACGGCATTGGGGCATCACCAACAGATTTGATAGCAATATTTAACGCCTTGAAAAAAGCCGGCGCCCTTCAAGCGAAACTGGTGATAATGTAGGAGCAATTTAATGGACGGCACCAAACTGATACTAACCGAACCAGTCTCACCACCAACCATGCTGGGACATCTCGACAAATCGAGACTCAAGAACATTTCAGAAGAGAAAAAGAAGCAAGTAGCCAAGGATTTCGAATCAGTTTTGTTGAATAAGCTGCTGGACGAAATGAAGAACAGTATCGTTGACTGGGGCCTTGAAAAAGATGCGGCTTCCAAACAGACTCAGGGAATATTCTGGCTATATCTCAGCCGGGATATTGCAAACAACGGAGGCCTTGGTTTGTGGAAGGACATATATCAATTTTTATCCAATGCTGAGCAGACAAGCACCGTACAACAATCAGTGGATGGCCAGGTATGAAATCTACGGCAACTGAAATAGAAGATAAAGTCGATAAACTGCTGGCTTGTCTCGATGAAGACAGCCAGCATATACAGGAGAGTTTGTCGCAACTGAATAAATTACGCAGCTTTGTTATCAAACGTGACGATTCCGGCCTGGGCAAACTTCTTAAGATTATCCAGGCCGAGTCAGACAGCTACAGAAACCACGAATCAAAACGGCAAACAATACGAAAAGAATTGGCGAATGCTCTCGGGTATAACACAGAGCAATTGACATTGTCGGTACTGGAAGCAAATCTGTCGAAACAAAAAAAAGCTCAGGTAATCAATAAGAAAACAAAATTAATGTCATTGATTAAAGAGCTTAAGAAAGAATATTTCAGCACGGCTTTGCTTTTGTCTGAATGCGCCAGATTCAATAACCTGCTTTTGAAGAGCATCTTCGACCTCGGCAAGACAGGGGCGGTTTACTACAACTCCAATGGTATAACCAAACAGCAAACTGATATGGCTTTTGTGAACCTGCAGCTCTGAGTAAAGTTATCCTGTACCTATTGAGCTTCAGATGATGCTTAACAGGCGCCGGATGGAAATTGTAAGCACTGAGTTTTAAATAGAGTTAAGCAATGGATAGTTTCTCCATAGGAATCAGCGGCCTTCAAGCAGCTCAGAAGGCTTTTGATACAATCGGTAATAATATTGCCAATGCGGCTACCGAGGGCTACCACCGTCAGAGAATAGAACTGCGCCCTACTTATTCCTCTCAAGTCGGCGAGGTTCTTTTGGGAGGAGGCGTTGACGTTGTCGGTGTTACCAGGTTAATTGATGAACTTCTGGAGAAGGAGATTCTTCGTCAAGAGTCGTTATTAGGGCAGATATCTCAGGAATTTGCAACGCTGCGGACGGTCGAAAATGCATTTGGAGAGCTTGTGGAGGGGAGCGGTTTAAGCGGAGCTATCGATAAGTTTTTTAATGCATTGCAGGACCTTTCCGCTCATCCGACAGAAATTATCTGGCAAAATCAGGTTATAACCGAGGCTATGACTATGACCGGCCAATTCAGAACATTGGGAGAATTTCTGACAACACTGGAAGACCAAATTGAGCTGGAAGCCAAGAATACGATCACACAAATTAATATCCTTACAAACAGAATAGCCGAACTCAACAACAACATAGAAAAACAGGAAATAGACGGCGGCCAAGCTAATAATTTACGGGATCAACGGGACCAGTGCATAAAAGAACTTTCTAAATTCGTTGGAATAGAAACCAGGTCCAGACCGTATGGTGTGGTTGATGTCTACGTAGCCGGAACCCCCGTGGTGATAAATACCACTGCTATCAACCTGGAGGTGGGTTTGAAAGAAGCGGGGAAACTGGGAGTATCTGTCGCCGGTGCAAACAACTATAACATAAATACGGAAGGTGGACGATTAAGCGGATTAATATCTTTAAGAAATAAACAGGTCTCTGATATTCACAATGACCTGGATACTTTGGCAACTGTAATGAAACAGCAGATCAATCAATATCATGTACAGGGAGTGGGCTCAGCAGGGTCGTTTACCAACCTGACCGGCTGGCCGGCAACGAGCCAAAATTTGGCCGATTTCGGCTCAAACGTAACGGACGGTAAAATATACATCAGAGTTACAAATACGAGCACCGGAGCAATAACCCGTAACGAAATAACTGTTGACAAATCGGCCGATACATTATCCGACATCGCCACTCTTATCTCAGGTATCACGGGCCTTAGTGCTTCGGTGGTCTCTTCCAAGCTTAATATTCAGGCGGATGCAAACTACAAATTTGATTTTCTTCCCGCCGTACTGCCACTACCCACCGCCAGCACTTTATCCGGCTCACCGCCAACTATATCCGTATCAGGTATTTATACAGGCACAAATAACGATACCTTCCAGTTCACAGTAGTAGGCCCAGTAAGCCCTGAATCGGTAGGCAACGGCACTTTACAGCTTGAAGTAAGAAATGGAGCAGCTCAGCTTGTTAGCATTCTCAATGTAGGTTCCGGGTATGCAGCAGGTGATAAACTTGATTTAGGCAATGGAATCAAAATATCTCTCAGCTCAGGCAGCTTAAATGCAGGTGAAACCTTCGATGTCGATGCTTTTGCCAGCACCGATACTTCAGGTTTATTAGCTGCGGTTGGAATCAATAGTTTTTTATTGGGCAGCAGTGCTTCGGATGTAGCAGTTTGTTCAGATATAGCTGCTACACCGGGCCGGGTAGCATCAGCCCTTGGTGCTGATATGACTGACAACACCAACGCTTTACGGATGAACGGCCTGAGAGACCAGCCTTTAACCAGCTTAAACTCCATGACACCCGGAGAATTTTACCGACAGCTTGTAACAGACATCGGTCAACAGCTATTTGTCAAAGAGGCCCGCAAAGACAATATCGAATCTATGGTCCAAAACCTGAGCAACCAACAAGGCGAATTAAGCGGCGTCAACATCAACGACGAAGCCGCCCAGATATTAGCCTTCGAGCAGATGTTCCAGGCAATGGGTAAATACCTGGGTACCATTCAGTCATCATTGTTAACAATTATGGAGATACTGTGAAAAATATAAAACACATGCTTTGATTAGCTAAACAAGATATGGGAAATTAACAATGAGCGGATCACTGAACAATATTTATAATAATGTCAGTTTTGCATTGAATCTTCATACCAAAGCGATGGCCGTCCTGCAGGAACAGGCTTCTACAGGCTCACGGATAAACAGAGTCTCTGATGATCCTACGGCCGCTTATCGGATTTTAGGACTGAATACCAATGACAGATCCCTGGAAAATTATGTAAACAACCTCTCGGAAGTCGTAAGCATTTTGGAGCTTTCATCTACAGTTGTCCAGGAATTAACATCAGGTTTCACCGACACCCTATCACGCATAACTCAAATTATCAGCGGCATCTACGACGATGCAGCAAGACAAAGAACTGCCGAAGGAATCAATGATATATTAGAGCAGACAGTCTCACTGGCCAATACTAAACATATGGACCAATATCTCTTTGGAGGAACCGATACGGGAGCTGCTCCATATACGGTGGAACGTACCAACGGGAAAATAACCAAAGTAACTTATAACGGCAGCTTCGAGAATAGAGATATAGAGGTAGCCCCGGGCGTGGAATCATCGGCTTTCTACATTGGGGATGATATATTTCGCTCCAACGAGCGCAGTACCCCGTTTTTTAGCGGTAATACCGGAGCCCAATCCGGCACCGGGACTTCAAGCTGCAGCGGAGGGGTCTGGCTGACAGTAACCGGCTCAACAGGCAATTATGATCTCTCTATTGACGGCGGATTGAGTACTGTCCATACCGACGGCTCAGATACCAACTTAGCTGTAACAGATCCGCAAACAAAAGAAATCCTATATGTTGATACCACAGGAATAACCGGTACAGGAGTTGATTTAGTAAGAATACCAGGAACTTATGATATCTTTAATACCCTTATTATCATTCGTGAAATATTGGAAAATCAAAATGGACTTCCCGATGCACAAGTGCTTGAGCTGGCAAAACTATTACCATACTCAATAGATGAAATAAGCAAAGTTTTGGTGAAAGCCGAGGTATCTATTGGTTCCAAAATCGGCTTTCTGGACGATCTCCAACATAGTCTAAAAGACATTCAATACAATACCGAGGATGAAACGACCCGTTTACAGGAAGCAGATATTGCCCAAATAGCTATAGACTTGTCCCGCCGGGAGGTTCTATATCAAATGTCATTATCCGTGGCCGCAAAGCTTATGTCCATGTCGCTGTTGAATTACATCTGATAGCCTTGAACAATTTATAACATAAGCCGCGATTACCAACGGTTATTTTGAAATTACAGGTGATTATAAGTGTCATTGGAAACAAAAAATACAGTAGATATCGCATCGCTTCGGCCCAGAAGAACTAAAATAGCATTCTTTGCTGCCAGGAATGATATTAATGACCTATATGAGATTTACGCCTTTGCAAAAACAAAGTTCTCTGTGCAGGTTTTCGATAGCGGCAATCTCAGAAGAGTGTTCGAGTTAATGAAGTGGAGCAACATTTGCTGGTTTGAAGGTCTCGGCGAGCTTACAGTATCGGCTTCCCACTTATCCAAGGCTTGTAGAAGCATTGTGCGAATAAACGAAAACGAGCTTCGAAGTGAATCGGTCGGGAAGATAAACTGGCAAAACGTTGACGTGCTCGTTGTCGATGGGCCAAAACCTGCACGCGAAAATATTCCTGGTATTAGTCCGCAAACAGCGGTTATTACAATCACGCCGAATAGCGAAAGACTTAATAAAGATTATGGAACAAAAAACTACCGAAGCGATGTGTTTTCGAGAGTCAATGCACTTTTTTTTGAATTGGAAAAAAAGCCGTTTGCCTACAACAAAGAAACCAGCTTTTGCAGAGACAGACTCGTGCAATATTGCCGCGGCAGAGGCATCGACGTAGGCTGCGGCGACAATAAGATATTGCCCGAAGCTATCGGTGTTGATATAGCCGATGCGGCAAATGAGGTCACGGCTGACGCACGACAATTGCCTTTTGAAGATGAATTGATGGATTATGTTTTCAGTTCCCATTGTCTTGAGGACATCGAAGATACAGGCGGCGCACTGTCTGAATGGATGAGGGTTTTGCGACCCGGGGGCAATCTTGTTCTTTACTTACCTCATAAGAATTTTTATCCAAGAGCAGGTACACCTGATGCTAACCCTAATCACAAGTATGACCTGTACCCAAACTTTGTTTTGGCGGCTTTGTCCGAGACAAACGACTATGAGATTCTTCACATCGACGAGGCTGGTACCGGCGGGGAGCGCAGTTTTTCATTAGTTGTTCGCAAGGTGCATAGAGAACATCCTGAGCGAAAGATTCTCGTTGATTATCATGCCGCCATAGGAGATATCATCTGCGCTGAACCTGCCATCAGAGCCCTCAAACGGCAGTTAGGAGATAGTGTAGCGATAACCCTTCGGGTAACATATCCGGAACTCTTCCGTAATCATCCAGATGTTAGCCGAGTTGAACACACTATGTTTCCATCTCGCTGCAATGTTTACGAAAAAAAGTATGAGCTTTCTACCAACCCCACAAAGCAGAATCGTCGTTCACATCTTGTTGACAGAGCAGCGAAGCAAATAGGAATTACTTTGTCTCTGGACGACAGGATTCCTCGAATCTACCTTGACCGGTGGGATGAGGTGATGCTGGAAAAATTTCATTTACCGGATTGTGGAGAGCTTAAAATTGCTATCGGCCCACATGTTCGTTGGCCATCGAGGCAATGGGTCAGTAGCAAATGGTCCGAACTTTGCACAACACTCAAGAAGCATCTTGGTGCTACTATCATACAACTGGGTACTGCGGAGGCCTATACAGCAAATTTTGGTATTGACCTTGTTGGGCAAACCTCAAGCCGTGAGGCGGCGGCGGTTTTAAGCCGATGCGACCTTCTTGTGAGTGTCGATACGGGTCTGGCACATCTGGCAGCGGCAGTTGGTACACCCTGCGTAGGCATTTTTGGGCCTATTTATCCCGAACTGCGTATGCATCCGGGCCTTGGGCGAGCGGTAATAGCAGCCAATGCAGAGTGTCGTGGATGTTTCCATTGGTACGATGGAGACGTAAGAAGCTGCCCGAAAGGCCATCATGAGTGTATGCAGCTTATCAGCGCCGAATCCGTGATGGGTGCGATTTATAAGGTCATTGACAGAAGCAATTTGCCACAAATTTCCGTGGAAAAGGAATTAATTTAATTAGTTGAGTACAACACTTGAACACCTTGTGTGTTCGATATTTGTACAGATTTTGAATTGTAACGAGCAAAATCGCCAATCTCGGCATATGGGGATTAGTGCCAGTTAACGGCACGAAATTTGCTCTAATGTTAAATTGTAGATTACGGCTATGTGATAGCCTGTCCTTTAATGGTCTCTATTTTTTGTGATAGATAGCAAGATGGAAACCCAAGAATTTAGGAGTAAATCGAATGGCGATAATGGGGTCAAATTCGAATCAGAGAGAGAGAAAAAGACAAAATAACATACCTGTAAACTCTAATCATTACGAAAGGGGTTTAGAATTAGCTGAAGCCGGCAACTATCAGGAAGCTTTAGCTTGTATGCAGGAACATCTTCGCAAAACCGGTGGCGACGCACAAGTACTGAATGATATAGGAGCAATCCTGCATTGCCTTGGTCGCTCAGATGAAGCCATCGAGCATTTTATCAAAGCCCGGAGGTACCACACGGACTCCACGGAAATATTGTGGAACCTCGCAGAGACATATCTTGCTGTCGGAAAAGCAAAGGAAACTATGCAGCTTTTCGATAGTATGGAGCGGCTGGGTATATTGAACGTGGACGTAGTTAACAGAACCGCCAACTTATTCCTGCAACAGAATAATAAGGCCGACGCCATCGAAATACTGCTTCGCTCACTACGAATCTGGCCTAACCAGGAGATTCTCAAGCCGATGATTGAAGTGATTCGTTACAAAAGGCCCAAGATAGCTTTCTTTTGTGGACTAAAAGGTGACACAAAATTTCTAACGGATATTTGCGCATTTACCGAGCGCCGCTATCCCGTGACATTCTTTGAGGGAGATAATATTAACCAGATGTATGAATTAATGGAATGGAGCGATATTTCGTGGTTTGAGTGGTGTACTAATATAGCAGTGGAAGCATCAAAATTACCCAAGGTATGCAGGAATATCGTACGGCTTCACCGTTTTGAGGCTTATGGCGATTGGCCGGGCCAGGTCCAATGGGAAAATATAGATACACTAATCACCGTTGGCAACTCGTTCGTTAAAGAAAGCCTGCTTAAACAAGTTCCAGACATTAACAACCGAACACGGCTCACTACTATTCAAAATGGTGTTAACCTCGATAAATTCAAGTTCATCGAAAAACCACGAGGCAAAAATATTGCCTGCGCCGGTTATCTGAATATGAGAAAGAATCCGATGTTCCTTCTGCAATCTATGCAGAAACTGCATTACATTGATCCGGAATATAAGCTGTTTTTTGCCGGAGTCTTTCAAAACCCAATGCTTGAACAGTACATCAAGCATATAATCCAACAACTTGAACTAACGGATGTGGTGTTTTTCGACGGCTGGCAGGAGGATATAAATTCCTGGCTGGAAGACAAACACTATATCGTTTCTGGTAGTATCGGAGAAAGCCAGGGTATGGGCGTGATGGAAGGTATGGCCCTGGGATTGAAAGCTGTTATCCATAATTTCCCGGGAGCAAACCAGATATTTCCATCAGAGTTCTTATTTAATATTTCAGAAGAATTCTGCAATCAAATTCTTTCCGATAATTACCAACCCAAAAGATATCGCGGATTCGTCGAAGAAAACTATCCGCTTAAAAACCAGTTGAGCGATATCAACAATATCTTCACCCAATTTGAAGTCGAGATAGATTCAGAACAAGCCAGGTCGAAGTTTTGTGATAACCTGCAAAATATGAATCTTGAAGAGATAAGATTACCAACAGAATTTTCCGTTCCAATGTCAGAGAACAACTCGATTGTGTAATTTTTCAGAATATGCCAGATACTCCTAGAATGTCAAAAAAATACGAGAGAGTTCCAAAGCACAACGAACCGTCTTTTGAGTCAAATAAAAAGGCCGGGCCGGTAGTTACTGTGCTGGTCCCTACTTTTAATCGGCGCAGATACTTCGCTGAGGCCCTGGCCAGTGTTGTGTGCCAGAATTATAGAAATCTTCAGATAATCGTAATAAACGACGGCGGTGAAGACGTAAGCGATATAGTTAATTCGTTTGGCGACAAGCGGCTAATTTTTATCGACAGAAAAGAGAATCGCGGCAAGGCCTATTCGCTCAATGAAGCATTAGCTCGAGCTGAAGGTAAATACGTTGCCTACCTTGACGACGATGACCTGCATTATCCTAATCACATCGAAACTCTGGTCGATGCCCTTGAAAACAAAAGCGACTGCCAGGTTGCATACAGCGATTTGTATAAAGTGTATTGTAAAGTTTGCCCTGACGGCAGCCAGCAGGTTTTAAGCAAGATTGTTGAATTCTGCCGGGACTTTGACCGATTTGTTATTCTCTACTTCAATCAAACCGTGCACCAAAGCCTGATGCACCGTAGGGATTTGCTTGAAAAAACCGGGCACTATAACGAGGACCTCAACATTTTAATCGACTGGGATATGACCCGGCGGCTTGCCTTCTTCTCGGATTTCCATCATGCCCACAGAATCACAGGCGAATTTTATAGACCTGTTGGTGAATGTGACAGGATATCAGTACGGGGACGCAAAGACAAGAGCGAGTACCTAAGGAATTTTCTGACGATACGAACCACAAGGCCCTCCAAACCCTGGACTAAACTCGGAGATATGTCCATCATTTTTATTACAGAGAGGCTGAACAGGCAAGCGGGCGCAACCCGCGGTGCTATCTGGCAGCGTACCTTCTATCCATACGAAGTTTATCTGCCCATGCCGACAGCAAGTATCGAAAAACTCAACACTGAGATGCCTAACATAATCCCTGTGCTCGTTAATCCGTTGTCTTCTCAGGCCGAGCGAATAGATGCAGCTTTAGCCAGATGTGAGGGTGAATATATTGCCATAGTGCCAAGCGGATTTCCTATGAGAGAATTCTGGGTAGAGGATTCGCTCCATGCTTTGGTCAACAGCCCCGTTAGCTGCGAGGGATTTGAACTCGAAGGCTCAACGGACACACTCTGGGCGGCGGTGGTCAGAAAAGATAATCTGCAATATGCTCGCAGGAGCTTTCCAAACTTGCCGGTACGACAGTCTCTAAAGGCCGCTGGTATTGTGCTAAGACAGCCAGCTTTTGAAGAGCGACCTTTCCAGTTTGACGATTTATTCCAGGAAGCCCAGTTCGCAGAAAAAACCGGAAACTGGGCACAAGCGGCTCAGATGTTTGAATATCTCGGGGAACATCACCAAAACGAACTGTGGATGAAGTCACTGGCTACAAAGGCTTTTTTTAATGCCGGCGGGCACACCAGAGCAGCCGAACTCAGTTGCGAGGTCAACCAGCAATGGCCAACGGTGAACACACTTTTGGTAGAAGCAAAGGTAAACCGAGAAAAAAATTTTTTAAATTCAGCGATTGAATTACTTAAACGAGCAGAACAAATACTTGAAGGAAAAGAATTACAATGAACGTATCACACAATAATACCGTTGAGGGACACCGCTCGTTCCACGATTTACCACTGCGCTGGTTATGAAGGGATGGTTGTAGAGTGACCAAAAACAATGAAGAAAAACCTGGGCCGGTCGTTACCGTACTGGTCCCTACTTTTAATCGGTGCAGATACTTCGCTGAGGCACTTGCCAGTGTTGTGTGCCAGAATTATAGAAATCTTCAGATAATCGCCATAAACGATGGCGGTGAAGACGTCAGCGATATTGTAAACTCATATAACGACCCGAGGATTTTATTTATAAACAGAAAAGAGAATCGCGGCAAGGCCTATTCGCTCAATGAAGCATTAGCTCGAGCTGAAGGTAAATACGTTGCCTACCTTGACGACGATGACCTGTATTATCCTAATCACGTGAGTACTTTGGTCAACGCTCTGGAAAATCAAACCGACTGCCAGGTTGCGTACAGTGACTTGTACAAAGTATATTGTAAGATTTGCCCGGATGGCAGCCGAAAAGCCTTAAGCAAAGTCGTTGAAATCAGCAGAGACTTCGACCGCTTCTTTATACTGTACTATAACCATGTACTGCACGTTAGCCTTATGCACCGGAAGGATTTGCTGGAAAAAACGGGGCTATATAATGAGGCCGTCAACGTCTTAATAGACTGGGATATGACCCGACGGCTTGTTTTCTTTTCGGATTTTTACCATGTTCCGGAAATTACCGGTGAATTTTATCAACCTGCCGGTAAATGTGACAGAATATCAGTGCAGGGGCGCAAAAATGAAAAGGAATATGCGAAGAATATCTTAAGAATAAGGACCACGAGACCTGCCAAACCATGGACAAAAATCAAAGATATGTCCATCATTTTTATTACAGAGAGGCTTAATAATCAGGCGGGCGCAACCATCAGTTCCATCTGGCAGCGTACCTTCTATCCATACGAGGTTTATCTGCCGCTATCAACAGCGGACTTCGAAAAACTCGACACTGATATGCCTAACATAATTCCTGTGCCTGTTAATCCATTGTCTTCTCAGTCCGAGCGAATAGACGCAGCTTTAGCCAGATGTGAGGGTGAATATATTGCCATAGTGCCAAGCGGATTTCCGATGAGAGAATTCTGGTTAGAGGATTCTCTCCACGCATTGATCAACAGCTCAGCCAAAAACGAAGGATTTGAGTTAGAAGATTCAACAGAAAGACTCTGGGCGGCAGTACTCAAAAAAGAAGACTTACAGCACGCCCGTAAAAGCTTTCCAACTTTTGCGGCACGTGAATCTTTGAATGCGGCCGGCATTAAGATAAGGCGTCTGCAACCGGAAGAAATACCGTTTCAGTTTGACCAATTACTCGAAAAAGCCAAGACAGCAGAAAAAAACGGTAACTGGTCGAAGGCCGCTGAAATGTTTGAATATATTACAAAGCATCATCAAAATGAGTTGTGGATGAAATCTTTAACCGCAAAAGCTTCCTTTAAGGCCGGTAGCCACATCAAAGCAGCCAATCTCAGCCATGAAATAAACCGTCAACGACCAACAGTGGATACACTCTTGTTGGAAGCTAAGGTCAAACGCAAACAAAAGGATTTTAACTCAGCGATTAAATTACTCGAAAAAGCGGAACAAATACTCGAAGGAAAAGAAATGCTATGGATATAAAACAGAATAATGTCGATGAACAGCACGACTCGACACAGCATTATGAAGTTCTGCAGGAACTGGGGGACTGTTACGCTTCCGTCGGCAACTACTTACAGGCACAACAATACTATGAAAAAGCTGCCATCTTATCGCCTGACGAGGCAGGCCCCTACGTTGGGCTTGGAGTAGTGGCCCTGCAAAAGAATCTTCTTGATGATGCTGAAATAGCATTCAGGGTAGCATGTCGGCTGAACGCTAATTGCGCCAAGGCCTATGCAGGTTTCGCTATGGTCGCACAGCAAAGAGCCGATTACAAGCAGGCCTTTGAAATGTATCTTAAAAGCCTGGAGCTGGACACCGACAATCTGGTAGCTCTTCTGGGCCTTTTCCAGACCTCCTGTCAAATGGGTTCATTTGCAAAGGTCATACATTATCTCGAGATGTATTTGGATATGCATCCGGGCGATATCTCCGTTATGTTCTCCCTGGCGTCGCTATATATGAAAGACGGCAGGTTTGAAGAGTCTAAAAAAATTCTCCTGGACCTGCTGACATTGGACGATAACCACAAAGATGCAGCTAATCTTCTGGAAGAAGTTGAACATAGTCTGGCTCAGGCAAAACAAGTAATCCAAACAGGAGTGAAGATGCAATGAGCACAAACAGTATTGAAAGTATTCCAGATGAAAAAATACACCTGGACAAGCTACGAAACCTGTTGGTAAAACAAATAGGATTTGCCCGACAGGGCAATGTCAACGAAATTGAAGCCTTAAGCAAACAATCCAGTTCTCTTGTGGGGAAAATCGCCAGGTCGGGTATCCTTGAATCGCCTGAATTTAAGATGCAGCGCGAGCTGTTGCGAAAATTATATCAGGACCTATACCTTGCTCTTACAGCACAGCAGGCCGAAAACGCCAAAGAGCTAAGTCGAGTCCGTATGGGCAAAAAAACCATCGCAACTTATGGCGGCAATATTTAGTTATAAATCAGTTTGAACAAAATCAAAACAAGATAACTCTGTTCTTTCAAGAGTGCCTCGTGGTGCAAGTTTAATATCTGCGCACCCACGGGGACGGAGTCTATCGATGCAGTAACTTTCATAAGTCCCATCAAGGCTTGTTGCATTCAACTGGATTATAAGAAAGAGATTTATAAAACTAAAGTGGCTGGTAAGTTAAGGCAAGTCTGTAAAATCATAAAAAATGAGGCTTATCGAAGTAGCATAAAACCAGAATTAACAGATATATTCCTTAAAAGCCGTATATATACGTAAGAATTCATAAAATTCAAACTAAAAACCTTAAAAAGAGGATTATGAAAATGAGTATTTTTATCATAGCCGAATTAGGGATTAATCACAACGGCGATGTTGATGTTGCTAATCATCTGATAAGTGCTGCCAAAGAAGCTGGTGCTGATGCCGTTAAGTTCCAAAAAAGAACTGTAAACGAAGTCTATTCAAAAGAATTTCTTGATTCACCGCGTCAAAGCCCCTGGGGAACTACTCAGCGAGACCAAAAAGAAGGGCTTGAATTTTCATTAGATGAGTATCGAGAGATTGCCAACCATTGCTGGCAAAAGAAAATCGAATGGTTTGCTTCCGCCTGGGATATGGAAAGCCTTTATTTTCTTAGGCAATTTGATTTGAAATATAACAAAGTTGCATCTTCGATGATTGTTTATGAAGATTTTCTCAGGGAAATCGCTTCAGAAAGAAAACACACTTTCATATCTACAGGAATGAGTACCTTACAAGATATCGACAAAGCAGTCGAAATTTTTCATAAAGCAGGATGCCCTTTTGAGCTTATGCATTGCATATCTACGTATCCTATGGCCGATGAAGATGCCAATCTGAACTGCATAAAAACTTTACAGCAGCGATATCAATGCGATGTCGGCTACAGTGGTCATGAGGTTGGACTGGCTATATCATACGCCGCGTCTGCTTTGGGGATAACTTCATTGGAGCGACATATCACTCTTAATCGTGCCATGTATGGTTCCGACCAGGCTGCGTCAGTCGAGATAACAGGATTCAGGAACCTGGTTGGTGCAGTAAGGAAAATTGAAAAAGCTATGGGTAATGGTGTAAAAGAGATTTCTCAGAAGGAAGTGCCGATCGCAATGAAGTTGAGAGCACATATCCCATGGGAATCAAACAATCTCGATAGCTTATGGATGAAATCATTGCAATAATTCTTGCCAGAGGGGGTTCAAAAGGCATTCTGAACAAAAACATCATTAATTTTTGCGGGAAACCCCTAATTGTCTGGACGATCGAGCAATTACAACAAGCAGAAGGAATCAATTCAATTTGGGTGAGCTCAGATAGTGAAAATATCCTATCCGCAAGTCGAAATTACGGAGTAGAAACCATACATCGGCCAGACGAAATTTCTGGAGATACAGCTACATCTGAATCAGGATGGTTTCATGCTTTAGAAGTTATTGAAACCAAAGTTCGGCACATAGATATTATTATAGCCCCTCAAGTAACATCACCCTTGAGAGAGCCTAGTGACATAGTGCGCGGGATTCAGGATTTTCAGAAACAGAACTGTGACTCAATGTTTTCCTGCAGCACAGTAGAAGATTTATTTTTTTGGAAAAGAACACAGAATGGCGCACTGAAAAGTGTAAGTTACAACTATAAAAAGCGGAAACGTCGTCAAGATATACGCAAACAATATATTGAGAATGGTTCATTTTATCTGTTTAAACCCGAGGTTCTAAGGCAATACAAAAACCGTTTAGGGGGAAAAATCGGGATAACTGAAATGGAATTCTGGAAGATGTTTGAAATTGATTCCGTAGAAGATTTAAAGATATGCGAAGCTTTGATGAGAACATTTTTACTGAGAGACCAATAAAATAACAAAATTAGAAGACGCCTAATAAGTAAATAAGCACATGGCCAAAATACAATCTGATGATTACCATGACTTTGTAATAAAAGACGGCAAACTAATCGGCGAGTTTGACCTAATGTACCAGTGTTCTAAACAAACTCCCTGGCATCAGGATCAGCAAGAAAACTGGTTGGATATCAGAGTAATCCTGGATTTGTTATGGGAATATGGTCCATTCAATTACATTTGTGATTTTGGGAGCGGTTTAGGGTATTTATTAGACATACTGAAAAGAAACGTTGGAACACCGGAATGCAAACTGACAGGCTACGACGTGTCACCTACATGTTGTAAAAAGGCAAAAGAGCAGTTTCTTAACATTGATTTTCATGTATTGGATTTGATGAGAGACATTCCGCATATTCATAAAGAAAGAAGAAAAAAAGATAACAGACTATTTGTTATACGCGGAACGCTATGGTACGTTTTTCCAAATATGGAAAACGTAGTAAGAAATATAGCCAGTAAGACCACAGATGGGGACCTGTTACTTGTTTCTCAGAATTTTCCTCCTCTTGATTCAAACTTCGTAGGCAAAGATATCATTCCAACGCCGGATAAAATACTTGGTTTCTTTGGTAGCTTCTTTAGTCCGCTGAAAACTATTTGGATAGAAGATAAACTTTCCGATGGTAATGATAACTGGTTTATTGCAACAATGAGAAGGTGGCAAGAGTATGAATGAAACGCTGGAACGAGTAGTTTAGTTTAACGGGGAACTGATTCAAAAATTCCAGGCCAAGATTTCCCTCTACTATTCAGCCTTGATGTTTGGTGACATGGCCTTTGAGATGACCGGTCCATTTAATAACAAACAGTTCAAATAAAAATTATCTGTAAAGTCTTTATCCTTCATTTTGAGAATGGTTCATTTCATCTATTAAAATACGAGGTTCTAAGCACTACAACAACCGCTTCGGGGGAAAGATTTGAATAACTGAAACTGAAATGGAGTTTTTGAAGATGTTTGAAAATTAATTCTATGAAAGACTTTAAGATATGCGAAGCCTTAATGAAAGCATTCTTATGAAAAAAATTAAACTGAATGTAGGAGCGAGTCCCATTTGGGAGAAAGAAGGATGGTATACGCTTGATCACAAGATCAGAGAGGCGAGCCCTACCTCAATATTAGGGGATGCTGCAAGTATCCCCTTGGAGAATTCGAGTTGTATAACGATATTTTGTAGTCATATGTTCGAGCATATCCCCCATACCAGGCTTGAGGATATTTTACTGGAATTCCATCGAGTTATGAGAAAAGATGGAACTTTGAGAATTTTAACTCCTGATCTCAGAAAAATTGCCAAGGCCTATGTAGAAAAAGATAACGAATTTTTTGAAAAAGCACTGAAAGAAGATGAATCTATTCGGAAAGACCTCGGCTATGGGGGAATGTTTATCAACTTTGTCGTATCGCCAGGCCAAGATACCGTGCTATTTAATAAACAGCTAACGGAGTTTATCTCTGGATATGCCCACATTTATCTCTATGACTTTGAAATGTTGGAGATTTTATTAAGGCACTGTGGTTTTAATAAAATTGAGCAGAAGGAATTTTGTGACTCAGAATTTCCAGACTATAGAGAACCCTTACATGTGGTGAACCTCAAACAAACTTGGCAAAACTTGAATCAAGAGTTTTATAAAAAGAATAATCTTGTACATATTTATGATGGAAAGACTGGAAAATATAATATTAATTTCAAATTAACAGGTTTCGACAGGGACCCGCTAACTTCTTTAATTATAGAATGTAAAAAAGCATATAACATCAACCCTCAAAAACATAAGAATTCAAACGAAAGTAAACAAAATTATAACAAATATGGCCAGTCATTAATGAGGGATAAAAGATTTTGCTTAAAGTGTAGAATTGTTAAAGATATCTGCAATGTAATTGATTCGCAAGATATCCATGAAATTTTGGTTGATGAACGTCAACAATAAATTCGGCCGATCATTATAATTACGCGATTAAGCTATATAGTGGTAGTGGTAATTAGTTTATTGCAATAACGGGGAGATTCAAAATGAATAAGAATGGTCGTGTGGTTTGGTTCAATGGTGCGTTCGTATCTGAATCAGAGGCCAGAATTTCCATCTATGATTCAGCCCTAATGTTTGGCGACATGGTCTTTGAGATGACCAGGTCATTCAATAAGAAGCAGTTTAAATTAAGAGAACATCTGGAACGTCTTTATGCTTCTATCAAATATTTGCGCATTCCTTTGGAAATGAGTATTGAGGAGATGGAAGGGCATATTCACGAAACAATTGAAGCTAACGAGCCATTATTTGCCTCGGATGATGAGCATCGTGCCATGATTGACATATCAAGGGGATTGCTTTCCATTTATCAGGGGCAGGTTGGAACTCACAAAGGGCCGAATGTTATTATTGCCGATTTTCCTTTGCGTTGGACTGTAGCAGGAATGGGCAAATTATTTGATAGCGGTATTAATGCTGTGATACCATCACAAAGAGCTATTCCTGCCGGGCTTCTAGAGCCCAAAGTGAAAAACAGGAGCCGCTTGCATTATCTTATGGCCAACATCGAAGTTTCCAGCTATGAGGGAGATAACAACTGGGCGCTTTTATTAGACCCAGAAGGTTTCATTACCGAAGGGACGGGCGATAATTTTTTCATTGTGAAAGATGGTGTAATCATCACCCCTGAGCCAAGAAATATTCTTAGAGGCATCAGCAGGGCTTATATTTTTGAGTTAGCAGACAATTTAGGATTACGCTGCATAGAGAAAAATATTGAACCATATGATGTTATGACTTCAGATGAAGCGTTTATGACCGGAACACCATTTTGCCTGTTGCCAGTAACCTCATTGAACAGCGTCAGCATAGGCCAGAGAAGAATTGGACCAATCACCCGTAAGCTGCTTGATACTTGGAGTGAGGAAGTTGGTGTGGATATTGAGGGGCAGATTAAGCAATGGGATACCAAACATAAGGAAAAGGATGCTTTAGGGCCTTCACCATATTCTTTTCAAAAGAGAATATGAGGGGCGTATAAAAGCATGATAAATACCGAATGTTATCTGTGTAAAAGTCACGAATTCAAGCAAAGAACATGTAGAGTTCGTAACAATCCCAATTTAAAAGTTCTGGAATGCAATTCCTGCGGTTTGGTTTTTCTATCATCATTCGACCATATCAGGGAAGGCTTTTACGAAAATTCGGGGATGCACGGTGAGAATCTCCCTGCCATCCATACCTTGATAAACGAATCATACTTTGACGATGAACGCCGTTTTCAATTTCTAAAATCATTACTGCCTAACCGTTCAGTACTCGACTTCGGTTGTGGAACGGGCAGTTTTCTTTCTAAGGCAAAGACTTTGACAAACAAAGTGCATGGCATTGAGCCGGAAAAACGCTTAGCCGAATATTTTCAGCAAATGGATTTGACGGTGTATGACAATATATCCAATGTCCCCAGTCAAAATAAGTATGATATTATTACGCTGTTCCATGTGTTGGAGCACTTTTCCGATCCCAGAGTGACTTTGATTGAGTTAAGCAAACTACTCAAAGAAGAAGGTCAAATCATTATTGAAGTTCCCAACTCCGATGACGCTTTATTGACACTGTATCAAAGTGAGGCCTTTTCCTGTTTTACTTATTGGAGCTGTCACTTGTTCTTATTTAATACGAGAACCTTAAAGATACTTGCCGACCAGGCCGGCTTAAACATCAACTATATAAAACAGGTTCAGAGATACACTCTCGCCAACCATATGTTTTGGTTGTCAAAAAGCAAACCTAACGGGCATCGGCAGTGGTATTTTCTTGATTCGCCGGGCCTGCATGCTGCATATGAGACACAACTCGCTGCTCTTGGTAAATGCGATACCATAATAATGAGTCTTTCTCTTTAGTTCGGGTACAAGAGCGCGTTCTGAAAATGTTCGAAGGAAAATTTGCAAATTTTCACAAATCATAAAAAGGCGGTCTATGAAACAATGTAGTTTATATGGCCTTGCTGCTATTAACGTAGAGCTTACAAACAGATGTAATAAGAAGTGCTGGATGTGCGGCAGGCGAAAAGTAGAACGTGATTATCCCGAATTAGCTTTGAACTACGGAGATATGGAATTCGATCTTGTAAAAAAAATCGCCCGACAGCTACCACCCAATATTGTCGTACAGCTTCACAATAACGGTGAGCCCCTTCTATATCCAAGGCTGGCAGAAACAATAACACTTTTCAACAGGCAAATAACATCTTTCGACACAAACGGCAAGCTGCTTTTGGAAAAAGCAGACCAGATAATCGACAATCTGGACACCCTTGCGATATCGGTTATCGAGAACGATCCTGAAGCGGATGAGCAATACGAAATTATAAAAGAATTTATAAGAATAAAAGGCGACAAGAAGCCGTTTACGGTATTTAGATTGAACGGCGATGTAGATTCCAGCAGATACGAACACCTTGGTTCTCTTCTGGTAAGACGGCTGCTGCACTCTCCGATGGGAAGTTTCGATTACAGGAAAACAGAGCCTACATTGCCCGAGATCGGAATATGTCTGGATTTTCTGCATCATCTCGCCGTTAACAGAGAAGGCAAAGCATCAATCTGCGTCAGATTCGACCCTTCCGGGATTGGTGTTATAGGGGATGTAAGAACACAATCACTCGAAGATATATGGTGCAATGGGAAAAGAATGGAATGGCTCGAATACCACAAACAAGGCCGACGAGATAAAGTGCCGCTGTGTTCGCACTGCGATTTTTGGGGCGTCCCGACCGGAACTGATTTTGCAGATTCAGCATGAGTTCTGGGGCGACAATTTATGCGATATTATAGATACGTACCACTTGGATTTGCGGAAACTAAGACCCAATTGCAGGCATTAATGTTGTGCAAGGCAAGCCGTTATTACAATCTCCAGATAGTAGCCGTAACACCGGAAGTAGATTATCTTGCTAAAGATAGCAGCTGCCAATATGTAACGACTGAAGATTTCTACTATTGGGACCGGATAAACAAGCTGGGCGAAGAGAATATTGATATCGCAGAACAGCTCTGTGAAGAAGTTGATAAAGTTATACATTCGGTTGCACAGAAGATGCCGGGCTCAGACCTGGTCTCTTTTAGGGCGCTGTTTCATCCTCTTAAAGGTTTTCTCGACAGCATGACCCTGCGTATAGTGCCTGTAGAAGCTGTTTTCAAATATATTAGGCCCCGCATTGCTGTTTGTTTTCCGCAGCCGGAATACAAAATAACAGGGCCGGGTTTACTGGACAAGCCATCTTTATCATTAACAAGCAGGATAGTCCCGATAGTAGCAAAAACCAACAATTGCAGGATTGAATGGCATCAGGATGGTGACTTGAAAATCGATGCAGATAAGCGCCACTCGTATGAAACGAAGCACATGCATCTCGATAACCCGAATTCCTACACAGCAGATTTAGATAACAAGATAGACTTGTTTAAGCAGGCATTACAGAACGATAAATCCGGCGAAGCACTTGTAACCGACAGATTACTGCTTTTTTCCAACGAGGGCATAGATAACTTTATCAGCAAGATACTGACCAATTGGACCAGCAGAAAAGGAACAGGATTCGCAAATATCGGGACATTATATTCAGCAAATATAAATATATACGCTGGAATAACAAAAGCGATTTACAGTGATTTAGGTCAATTGCTATGGCACAATGTAAATCAAAACAAAGTTATTCGAAAATTGTTTAATATACGTCAGATAGACAGATATCCTTTAATCGAACCTCTTCTGCGTTTACTGATAGTTAATGAATTGCCGCGTCTGTTGATGCAGGCATCCATAGTGGAAAGGAATGTCAAGAATCTGCGAAAAGCCGTGGTTATGACAGGAGGGATGATCGAAGTCAATAGCCTGATTGCAAAGGCATGCGATAAATACAAAACTCCTATGGTTTCAACCCACAGGAGTGGTTTTTTGGGCTATTGCCAGGCACCTTTTCATGAGCGTTATGAACTGGCGGATACCGACTATTATATCTGCGGTGGACCAGGCGCAACCGAAACATTTGAAAAACCGTCACCTATGACGCGTTGGCAACCTGAAAGAAAAAGAGCCAGACCCGTAACATTGGGTTCCGTCTGGATTGACGAAATGGTTGCAGAATACAGAAAGGAAAAATATCTACGCGAGAATGCCTGCCAGGAAGAAACGGCCGATAGAATACAAAAGCGAAAAACTATAATGTATGTAATGTCGGCATTGATAGGAGACAACTGCTATATAGGATACGTATTTCATCCGGAAATCTGGCTGTGTCGATTCCAGCTCGAATTGATTAATTTTCTGGCGAAATTCCCCAACATTGATGTTTTACTAAAACCACCTATACCAGATAGATGTCCCCAGATAACCAACCCTGTTTTCGACCGGCTCGCAAAACAGGACGTACAAAACATTCGCGTTTTTTCACAGAATATCGCGCTGGAAAAGATTATTGATTTAGCAGATGCGTTTATCATCGATTCGCCCAGCACACCTGTCTGGCCTTTAGTGTCCACAGAAAAACCATTTCTGGCATATATCGATAAATCATTCTTTAGTTTAGTTCCAAAAGCTATTGAGCTATTTAAAAAGCGGGCAATATTCGCTGATACTAAGGACGAGTTTTTTGAAAAGCTGGAGAATTTTCTACATACTCCAGAATGGACTTTAGATAAACCAGTTAATGATGAATTTCTTTGCCACTATGGTACTTATTTAAATGACGGCAATTCAGACAAAAGAGTGACTGAGTTCTTGTTCGAACTGGCGAACGGGAAGAACTGTCAAAATTTAAGGAACAATAATGAGCACTTTAATCGAAACTTCCAATACGCTCTCGGATATAACGGTTAAACCGGGAATAAATTCCGCACTAAAGGCAATGATTGGTGATAAAAGATGTTTTATTCCCACTCACTTGGCGATAGAAACCGTAAGTGCTTGTAATGCCGACTGCATTATGTGTCCATCTTCTGAAATGAAGAGGGAAAAAGCTGTGATGAGGCCTGAGGTTCATCAAACAATCCTCAGAAAGATATCAGACTGGGGAGCGCCGATATCTTTAATCACGCACGCAGGGCTCGGAGAGCCTCTTCTGGATAGAATGCTTGAAGAGCGAATACAACAAGAAAAAAGGACTTTTCCGGATACCCAGGTCATCGTTTATACAAACGGCAGTCTCCTTGATGAAGAGCGGGCACTAAAACTAATTGATTCAGGAGTAGATATTGTTTCTTTTAGCATAAACGGTTTTAGAAAAGAAACCTATGAAGCTGTTATGAAGCTTCCAAGGGATAACACATACAGAAACGTCGAACGATTCTGTGAGATAAATCAAAAACTCGGCTCACAAATCAATATTTGTGTTTCTGCGATTAAAACAGATCTTTGTTCACAACAAGAACTCGAAGAATATAAACAATTCTGGGAAACTAAAAACATACAGGTCATAATGCCCCCCTGGATTAGCTGGGGCAACCATTTTGAACACAATATTCGAAAGCATCAACTTCCATGTTTTTATATCTGGAAGACTATGATGATAGACCAGGATGGGACCGTAAAAATATGCTGTGAAGATTATAATTCGCAATATCCATTAGGAAATATTATGACACAGAGCCCTTCGGAGATATTTAATTCGGTGCGCATGCAGCAGCAGCGAACCGACCAATTGAATGGTAATTTTTCGTGGCCCGAAATCTGTAAAAACTGTACCGAGACTTTTGAGCCAGCCAGAGATTTTTGGATGAGTTCTCCGGCACTTATTACAATTAATCAAAAGCAGCTATTGCATAATAACGAGCAAGACCTTCTACAACATAAACACAAACGAATCTATCCGCAACCAAGCATCAAAAATAATATAGCACAACAGACATATAAGCACGAAAAAAAACAAAAGGATCTTGATGCATTCCTTGCTACGCTGGATTCGTTAACACACGAACAATATAAATATCTTTTGGGCCGTATGTTAGCAAAGGGATTAGATATAAATAATTTTGATTATCCTAAAGGTATATGGCCGCCTCCAACACCAGCACGCGCTTACATAGAGCAATTTCTTCGTCAATACCAGGGTATTGTAAAAGGCAGATGTGTTGAATTCTGCCCTCCTGTTTATAAAGACATGTTTATTAACAACCCAGACGTCCGGACATACGATGTTTGGAACATATCACCCGGTGAGGGAATAACCGTTGTTGCCGATCTACAGAATGCAACAAATGTACCGGCTGATTTTTTTGACACGATTATCTGCACACATGTGCTTTCGGCAATTCGCAATGTTTGGGAGGCTGTTGCGGAAATTCATCGAATCCTTAAAGTTGGCGGGCTTGTACTTTGCACCGTCCCGTCCGTATTACAGGAGTATGCCCCCAATCCAAGGGATTATTGGAGACTCACAAAGGATTCTGTACATGATTTGTTTGCCAATTTTTCCAAGTGCGAAATTCATTCTATGGGTAATCCGGCAACTGTTTCCGGATCGCCGTTTTTCCTGATGTCATATCATTTTCCTGAATCTTTTATGCAGATACATTCCGAGAAATGTCCAAGCATAATTGCCATAGCTGCATGGAAATAAACGCTACAAGGAGACATAAAATAAAATGATTAGTATTTTCGACACTACAGTATGTGACAATAATCTGGGAAACCAGATAATAATGGATTCGGTGAATAAGTATCTGCACCAAATATTTCCCTCTGATTTTTTTATTAAACTTCCCTATCTTGATAATATTGGCAATGAAGCAATCAAATATATAAGAGAAAGTAAATATATCTTTTTGGGCGGCACAAATGCTTTATCAAGTGAGATGGAAAACTACAAACAAATAGGAATAGAACACAATAATTACACGCATATCAAAAATATAATACTCGCAGGAGTTGGTTGGTGGCAATACCAGGGCCCAGTAAGTGCATATACCCAAAAGATCCTAAAACATTGCCTGCATGCAAATTTGTACCATTCTGTGAGAGATTCTTATACCAAAAACAAATTGAGTACTATTGGTATTAATAATGTTTTAGTTACAGGATGCCCCACTCTTTGGCAACTTACTGAAGAGCATTGTAAAAAAATTAAAAAGGAAAAGTCTGCGAATGTCCTTTTGACTTTTACAAATTATTCACAGGACAAAAGTGATTTAGAGCTTTTTAATATACTTAGGAGCAGCTATAAAAATATATTCGTATGGATTCAGGGGCCGGAAGATTTGGAGTATGCTCGAAGTTTTGGAGCGAAACTTAATATTCTGCCTCCTAATCTGCAATCTTTAGATAAACTACTTTGTTCGGATATTGATCTCGACTACATCGGAACAAGATGTCACGCCGGAATAAGAGCTATGCAATTCATGCGTAGAAGCATCATCATTGGTGTTGATAACAGAGCTATAGAAATGCAGAAAGATTTCAATTTGCCTGTAATTTCGAGAACAGACCTGAGTACTTTACCTGAAATAATTAATAGCAAATTCGAGACGAGGTTGAATCTTCCCTTCGATAAAATAAGACAATGGATAGGGCAATTTCAGAAAAACAATAATAACCTGATAATAAATGAATTGTTCAACAATGGTACAAACAAGAATTATTCTTTAACGCCTTTAAGCAAAGTCTTTGGCTTTGATCGCGGCACTCCGATAGACCGATATTATATTGAGAATTTTTTGAACGAGAACAGACATCTCATACAAGGGCGGGTGCTGGAAATTGGAGATAATACTTATACTAAAAAATTCGGAACAGGAGTAATACAGAGTGACATTCTTAATGCAGTCCCTTCGCCCGATACAACTATAGTGGGTGATTTGACAACCGGAAAAAACATCTCTGAAGACGCATATGATTGTATAATTTTGACACAAACTTTGCATGTCGTTTATAATATTAGAGCCGTCATTCAAAACGCTGTTAAAGCTCTAAAGCCCAATGGTGTTATGCTGTTAACTGCTCCGGGAATCAGTCAGATTTCCCGTTATGACATGGACCGCTGGGGGGATTACTGGCGATTTACCGATAAATCTCTGAAAATGCTTCTCGCCGAAGTTATTCCCCAAGAAGCTATTTATATCAAGTCATATGGAAACGTTGCCTTAGCCAAGGCCTTTCTCGATGGCCAGGCACTTCACGAACTTCCAAAAGATGTTCTGGATTACAGTGACAACGACTATCATGTCCTTTTAACCGCACGAGTTCAGAAATCAGGTTCTGAAATATCTATGAGAAATACACCTCAAAAAGATAAAATACTTACCCTGTCGAGAGATAGATCTTTAGCAGCAGATTTCTGGTCAAAAGTTGATTGTTCCGAATCTGATAAGAATTTTTATTGTTTTTCACCTATTAGAACTCGTTCCTGCAAACTTATTTTTGATGAGTTTGATGCGAGTAGAACTGATTGGTGTGAATACTGGACAGTACAAACATATTTAAAAGACCAGATCCCTTTTGAGAAGTGTCTTAGTGTCTGCTGTGGTACAGGACAGATTGAAAGGACCCTTGCCAAGCTTAATGTAGCAAAGAAGATCATAGGGATTGATATTGCTCCAGGGGCTATCGAAAAAGCAAAGCAAAGGGCGAGAGATGAAAATCTCAATAATATCGAGTATCATGTTTCTGATTTAAATACTGAGAGCCTGAAAGAAGACGAATACGACATTATTTGGGCCAATGGCGCTTTACACCATATAGAGGACCTGGATTCTGTTATACCGATGCTTTATAAATCGCTTAAAAAAGGCGGTTTTTTGATCTCGAATGAATATGTCGGTCCAAAATATCAGCAAATTCCTCGAAGACAGCAGGAAATTATAAATGCCGTCAAACATATTATGCCACCTGAATTACGACTCAAATCTCAACTTGAGAAATATGATACATTTGGACAGATTTGGAAACATACTCCGATGAAATACTTTTTAGAAACGGACCCATCAGAGTGTATAAATTCAAATAATATTATCCCCTTATTACGTAAGTATTTTGATGATGTTGAGATTAAGTATTTTGATGGTTCAATACTTTTCTATCTCCTTGATTCTGCATTTTATGACAATTTCGATATCAACAACCAGAATCATAGAAGATTATTAGAAATGTTATTCAATATTGAAGATGCCCTTATTGAAACAGGAGAAATAGCCAGAGATAATGCTCATATAATCTGTAATAAGAAAAGTAAAGCTTCCTTAATTCAATGGGAAGATTCGGATAATTGTATATTGAATCAGAGCTATATATCCAAGGCAAATTCTTTTGAAACACCCTTAATATTGCTTTATCATCGTATTGCTGACGACCCTGTTGATTCTCAACTGCTGGTAGTATCACCGGAAAACTTCGAAGCACACTTAAAGGAATTAGCTGAAAATTATAGAGTTCTACCGCTCCATCAACTTCTTGAAGAAGCAGCCAAAAACCAATTAGAGCCGAATACATTGGCTATTACATTCGACGATGGCTATCTGGATAATCTGACAAATGCGATACCGCTGCTGGAAAAATACGGCTTGCACGCTACCATCTTTGTCGTCTCAGGTATGGTAGGCTCTCAAAGCGAATTTTGGTGGGATGCCTTGGAACGAATTTTTCTCACAGGCCATCCCTTACCAGGTCTCTTGAGGATACAGGATTCACAAGGGATACTTGAATGGGACTTAACCACCGCCCAGAACCGCTTGACGGCTTATGACGAACTATGCGGAATGCTTCGCGCGCTTCCATCTGTAAAAATTGATGAAATCGTTAATCAGTTGTTGATCTGGGCCGGGCTGACGCGCATCGGGCGATCAACACATCAAATTGTAAATGCGCAGCAATTAAAATTATTGGCTTCTGCTTCGGTTGAGATAGGTTCCCACTCGATTACGCATACAAAACTGAGTTTATTACCACCACAACAACAGGAATATGAAATCGCCGAATCAAAACGACAACTCGAATCCATCATAAAAAAACCTGTTCGCCTGTTTTCTTATCCGTATGGCAATTTCGAAGATATTACAAAAGAGACCGGCCGGATTTTGGCCGGGGCGGGTTATGACGCCGGCATAGCTAATGTACAGGGCAGTTTAGTATCCCCCGTAGATATGTATGCAGTACCCAGGAGACTGGTTAGAAACTGGTCTGGGCCTACATTTGCACAATGGTTGAGAGACAAAAATAAGGCAAGTCTGGAAACCCAAACTCTTTCTGACAGGACACAAAGGATTATCAACAGCTCATTTCTGCCCTGGTCAAAACAAAAGCAGACAATTCAACCTCAAAACAAAGCAGATTTCAAAGATTGTTTCCCTGTAACACATACTGAAGTTTTTCTCTAACACTTTGTGATGTTTAAGTACTTATTGGTTTGCAAATGTACCTTTGGAAACAATGAGAGTAAAAAACGGAAGAATTTTCCGCCTCGTGCAAAATAATTACATCTCCACAGCATCTCAAATATTGTATTCACGCCGTAAAACCAGCATTTTTAGGCCAAATACGCGGATATTCGGTAAAAATGCTGCACTAACTTATTCTGGTACGATTATTGCTCATATTCAGTATCACAGTCGAATGCTGCGCTTACAGTAAGCCGTCCCGGCATTGCTGCAGAAGGTCTGTCAGCCGTCGGATATTTTGAATAAGACTCTATAGGCATGGTTGGTGCAATGAGAAAAAACGAACGAAGTCTTTCGATCGTCCACATTAACACCCATGATATCGCCGGTGGAGCGGCAAAGGTCGCCTGGCGACTTGCAGAGACCCAGCGCAATGCCGGACACGATTCAAGAATGCTTGTAGGGATAAAAGAGAGCGACTCAGAACACTCTTCGGCTTTTCCCATTGAATGTGACCCGGCTCGACAGTCATACTGTAAAGAGCATGGGCAATTATTTTATGATTGCCAGGGAAGCCACAAACTGATAGCAAATCCCATTGTGAAATCTGCTGATATTGTGCATCTGCACAATCTGCATGGCGGATATTTTAATCCTTTTTCTCTTTCGGCCATCTCATATCTAAAACCCCTGGTCTGGACATTGCACGATATGCAGTCAATCACCGGACACTGCGCACATTCATTTGATTGCCAGAGATGGCAAACCGGCTGCGGCAGGTGCCCATATTTGAATGTTGAGCCTGCAATTCAACTCGACACATCTGCACAGTTATTGAGGGACAAGAAATTAATCTACGACCATTCCCGCTTGTGGCTGGTTACACCTTCACAGTGGTTGAAAAGCAAAATTGAAAGAAGTGTTTTACAGTCCCACCCAGTAGAATTGATTTACAACAGCGTTGATACTACTGTTTTCAGGCCCTGTGATAGAGCTGAGGCCAGAAAGAAATTCGGCGTTCCTGCAAAAGCCCTGGTAATAGGTGCTGTAGCTCACGGCGGCGCACTGACAAATCAATGGAAAGGTGGCAAGTACACTCAGAAAGCGTTGGAGGCATTAAAAAACAAACTACCCGACCATGTTTTTGTAAATATCGGGGGTGATTATGAGACAGACGACCCCAAAATTATCAATATACCACATATCAATAACGAAAGCGAACTTGCCCGGGCTTATTCCACGCTTGATATATTTCTCAATACATCAATCGCTGATAACTGTCCACTGGTTATACTTGAAGCTTTGTCCTGTGGCATTCCAATAGTAACATTCGATACCGGCGGGATTCCGGAACTTGTTTGTGACGGCCAGCAGGGGTGTGTAACAACCCGTGGAGACCAGCAAAAATTAGTACAAGATCTTCAAAGATTGGCTCTTAGTCCAGACTTACAAAGACATTACGGCCATAATGCGCGAGAAAGAGCGGTCTCCAGGTTCGATTGCAAGATAATCTACAGTCAATACGAAAATCTTTATGAGCGCATCCTGGAAGAAAGTAAAGCCGGGAGAAGTCAGGTAAAACTATTTCCCTCATCGGAAATACCAAAAATAATTATGAGCCGGGCTTTTATGGAATCCGAAAACAGCAAGTTAAATGTCATAACTCCAAAAGCTAAGCCGGCAACACCGGATGCAGATTCCTCGCAGACAGAATATGACGTCAGCATAGTTTTGTGTACCAAGGACAGGGCCCAGCTGCTTGACCAGATGCTGGCAAGTTTAAGCGATGCCATACAGGGTATAAACTGCGAGGTGATTGTTGTTGATGGGAGCAGTATTGATAATACACTTGAGGTGTTGAAAAGACATGGTGTTACTAAAATTTACAATGAGGCCGAATGCCTCGGACCCGGCAGGCATTCATGGCCGCAGTTGTATAATTTTGGCTTTTCAAAGGCCCGGGGCAAATGGGCAATGTATGCCAGTGATGATATTCTTTTCAGTAAAGAGTGCATTGTTAAAGCCGTTAAATTGTTAAATAGCCAAAAAGACGAAGTGGCCGGCGGGATTTTCTTTTTTAAGAACATACATGAAAGCCCTGATGAGGAAGAATTCGGCGCGGAAAAGTTTTTCATCGGTCTGGATCGTGGATGGAAGATGTTGTTGAACTATGGTTTGTTCAGACTGGACTATTTCAGGCAGGTTGGAGGGCTAGACAAAACGTACAGATTTTACTGCGCTGATGGAGATTTGGGCTGCAAATTCTATGATTCGGGCAAACAATTAATTCCTTTGTCGCGGTGTCTTGTGATTCACAATAATGTGCTGGACCAACTGAAGAAGACGAACCAGGAGAGAATCAGTAGTGATTATAGTTTATATCTTCAGCGATGGGGACATTTTGCCCCTGGAGAGCAGGGACCTGGACGCTTAATCTGGCAGGAGGATTTTGTCGAAGCGTTCAATTTACCTTTTGATTTGGAGAAGATTAATTGGGGAATTGAGTATTTTTGGCAGGGCCTTGCATGCCTGCAACGTGAGATGTTTGAAAAGGCACTTGGAAAGTTCTCACAAGCAATGAGAAACGGTTGTTGTCACTGGAAAGTATTGTGGTATTCAGCCAAGGCAGCATACGGTTGTGGGGAGGTCGAAGTTGCCAAAAAGATTGCCCGCACGGTAGTTAAATTCGCTCCGGAATTTACCCAAGCGAAGGAATTCCTGGCCAACCTATCAATGTCAAATAGCAGCTCTTTTTTAACACGTGAGCCAAAAATGTTCTCACATGGGCAAACCTCACCTGCTCTGTTAAACATTGAGCAATTTGAAAAGCAAATTAACCCTGTAACATGGCAGAGGCATGATAAGATTCTACAATGGGCACAGAGCTGTGAAGCTGCACCGGAGCGATTCGAGTTGCCAGGGCTTTATGAGAACTCTGATGACCCTGTCGTTCGTCAGGGCTTCGAATTAACCGCCAAGGTAAAACAGCAATTTCGAGGCCGTTACAAACACCTGAAAGACCTGAGGATATTGGTGCATATTCCTTCTCTAAGGTTCTCTCCCGCCGGCTACTCTCTTTTTACCAACATGGCACAAGGTCTTGAGTTTATAGGAATACCGGTAAGGATGCTGGGATGGAACGAGACAATCGACAAGTTACTATATGAATTCAGACCCACGGTATTTCTAACAAGTGACCACGAAAGCTATCTTTCCCGCATCAACTGGGACTCTGTCAAAAAATACCGAGAATTAAATACACTGCGAATCGGTCTGACGGCATCCATTGAAGAATACGGTAATACCGCACTTCAGGGGCGACTGCTTTGGGCCAAACAGCAACGCGTTGATTTCTATTACAGTTTCCGCTGCCCTGAATATCTGCGCCGGCGTAAGAAATACCGGCCTTTTTTCGAAAATGGTTACAATATCTTCAGTGTTGAGCTTGGGGCCAATCCGCTAATTCACTATCCCGTCCCCGGTATTGAGAGGGATTTAAATTATGTCTTTCTTGCTTCCGCTAACTCAGAAAAATGGCCGAGGTACTTTTCATATTTATCTGAGATTTTCTCAAAGTACTCTGGTTTTTTAGATGGCCCCGGCTGGCCTTTTATTAAAACAAAGTCTGCTTCTTTTAGTAAAGATCGCTATCTTTATGCTCGAGCCAAAGTTGGGCTAAATCTGCACCTTGATGAGCAAATTAACTGGGCAAATGAGCTGAATGAGAGAACTTACATATTGGCGATATGTGGTGTTCCGCAGTTGGTGGATAATCCTAAACTTTTACCGCAACGCTTCGACGAGAATGCGTTTTTTGTTGCCAAGGGCCCGGATGAGTATACAGCTCTCTTCGCTTACATACTGAATAATCCCGTCGAGGCCCGAGAAAAGGCTTTAATTGCGCAAAGGGAAGTTTTTACAAAACACACATGGTTCCACCGCGCAGAAGGATTGGTTTTAGATTTGATGAAAAATTACTTTCCCAAGTCTCAGCAGCATGGACTGTTATATAATTCGGATATACATTCTCAGGTCAACAGGAAGATACGCGGCAGGATTGCCAGGATAGGCGGATCAGTAAAACAATTACTTGAGTACAAAAACTGTGAGGTGCAGGATATAAACTTAATGGACGGTGGTTTTGGCAGGGTGCCGCCGAACAGTAATACCATAATTATTGATATGCATAATGCCTGTCATGAACCTTGGTTAATGAACCGGTACGACTGTTCGATATCGTCGAATGTAATTGAGCACTCCTATAACCCTGTAGCTTTGCTACTGAATTTTTATTTTATCACTAAAAAAGGTGGGTATCAGTTCCATGCAATACCTAATCACCTATACACTTATGATTCGTACCGAAAGCCGACATCGCTTGCCCATCTAATTGACGATTTTGAAAAGATGACGGATAAAAGCGATACAAGCCATAATGAAGATTATATTCAGTCGGCTATAATTAAGAATGGTTGGCAGAGAGAATTTCACAAGAAGTATCCGCTGACGTATCCGTACATTCACTTTCATGTCTTTGATGAATATAACACAAAAGAGCTTATGGAATTTATTTTCCAAGATGTGATGATTGATGTGATCAAAACAAGGCAATTTAGCGACGTACTTGTGTTGTTTCGTAACGTACTAAACCCAAAGTTTGTCGGAAAATATCGCAATTTGATTAACCAATATTCGCAAAGGATACCGATGTCGGATGACAATGTCCTTAATAAGATAGAACGGGGCAATCATATATCTTCGATTTCAGAATTTCAAAGTGAACCAGAGACTTGGTCTCAGCGACACCAAAACATAGAACTGCCTGGTACACTTCTTAAGTCGGAAAAAAATGATTTGCGGAAAGCGACTCTTGAGTCACATTGCAATACTCTTGCTCAACTAAAGAGTTTAAATTTGTGGAAAGAAGGAGAGCCGATTCGCCTCCATCTTGGCTGCGGCGGGCAGAGGCTTGATGGTTATATAAATATTGATTACCCGCCTAATAAACATACCGTTGTCCAGCAATTGGAGGCGGACTGCCACGCCGACATTGAGGAACTAAATTTCCCTGCTCAGAGTATCGATGAGATTAGATTACATCATGTTTTTGAGCATTTCAATCGCGGTAAGGCACTTGCACTTTTGGTGCGATGGCATGAGTGGCTCAAGGTCGGCGGTAAACTACACATTGAGACACCAGACGTTTTGAGTAGTGCAAAAATGCTCGCTTCAAACGTTTCATACAAGATTAAGCAGGGAATTTTAAGACATATGTTTGGCTCACATGAAGCGGATTGGGCGTATCATTACGATGGATGGTACGAGCATAAATTTCGCAGGATTCTATCGAGTCTTGGTTTCGAAGTAACTTGTCATACCTCACAGTGGCAGCGCGAACCTTATCTGGCAAATGTCGAAGTTTTTGCGATAAAACGCAGGAATATGAGCAGGGAACAGTTGTTAACTGTTTGTGACCAATTGCTGCTTGATTCAAAGGTTGACGATATTCCAGCAGAGCGAAACATGCATGAAATCTGGATGAAGGATGTTAGGACGTTGTTGGATAATACCAGATCAGTTCAAACGGTGTCGGTACAAAATATTTGAGTGCGGCAGGCTATGAACAACATCGGTGGTTTAATATTCAGTAAAGACCGGACTATGCAGCTTAGAGCGACCCTCGAATCGCTGTTTCTGCATTGTAAGGACTGTGACGAAATTAGTCTGACGGTGCTTTACAAGGTGTCTAATCTGCTGCATCGGCAGCAGTATGATGATTTGAAAAACCGCTTTGGTAATGTCACTTTCATCGAAGAGCAGGATTTCAAACAGCAAACACTGGGAGCGATAGGAACATTTGAATATATCCTATTCCTGGTTGATGATAATTTGTTCGTAAGAGATTTTTGTCTTGCGGATGTAGTCAGGAGTCTACGCTATAACCACGATTCTATTGGTTTTTCACTGAGACTTGGCAGGAATACAGACTACTGCTATATGCTAAGTTCTCAGCAGGCGCTGCCTAAATTCAGGCAAGCAGGCAGCGGGATATTAAAGTATTACTGGCCGGGCCAGCAGTATGATTTTGGTTACCCGCTGGAGGTATCGAGCTCCGTATACAGGGTCAGGGATATTCTGGAGCTGCTGGTGCAGTTGGAATTCAGCAATCCGAATATGCTTGAAGGACAAATGGCGGCTAATTCGCAGTTGTACAGTCAGGCCAGAAGCAGCCTTCTTTGCTACGAGTGTTCGGTTACGTTCTGCAATCCGGTTAATGTTGTGCAGAACGTGTATGAGAACATGCATGGGACAGTCAATAACTATACATATGAGGAACTGGGAGATTGTTTCTCGCAGGGGATGGTAGTGGACGTTGAGAAATATACCGGCTTTATACCCAATGCGGCACATCAGGAGGCAAAGCTATATTTCAAAAAGGCTGGTGACAATGTGGTCAGGATATCCGTAATTGTTCCATGTTATAATCACGCGTATTACCTTCCTGAAGCTGTCAAATCTATTGCAAATCAAACATATAAACATTGGGAGTGTATAATCGTCAATGACGGAAGCAGTGATAACACCGCTGAAGTTGCGAAACAGTTGATAGCAAAGTATCCGGACAGGGACATCCGCTTTATTGATAAACCACACAGCGGCGTCTCTGAGACTCGGAACATGGGGATTGAAGCGGCCGGTAGTGAGTGGATATTGCCGCTTGACAGCGATGATATGTTCGAACGAACTTTTATGCAAAAAGCGGTGGATATAATTCAGCAGGAAGAAAAGGTAGATATCGTCTTTGCCAACATGCAGGAATTCGGGGCCTCAAACGGCGAATGGATACCCGCCGAGTACTCGCGAACGCAGGTTATGTTTGAGGATACTATGCCTTACTCATCCCTTTACAGGAAGCAGCTTTGGCGCAAGGTTGGTGGGTATGATAAGCTATTGAGCGTCATCAGGCAGCCTGAAGACTGGAGTTTCTGGATAAGCTGCTCTAAATATGAACCGGTAGTCAAGCGGATTCTCGAAAAGCTATTCTTATACCGTGTTGATCATCAAAGTGTCTATCACAAGATGATAAAGCCCAATAGAGAAGTATCATGGGCTTTATTGGCAACTTGTCATCCTGACTTGTACCCGCCACACGCTTTAGCTTATGCCTGGGAGCTTATATCAAATGCTCCAAATAACATTGTTGAGAAGATTCTAATTGCACCTGACAAGTGCCCTGAACACGGTTTAGCATACTTTTGGAGAGCATTGATAAACAAAAAGCAAGGTAATATCGATGAGGCGATAAAAGATTGTCAAACAGCCGTTGAAAAGGGCATTGAAAACGACTGGCAGAGTGTCTTTGTCTTGATGAATTGGCAGAAAAGTCTTGGAGATATGGTTTCAGCAGAGGAGTGTTTAAAACAACTTTTAAGTATCAGACCTGAATTTGAATGGGCAAAAAATATATTGAAAACCCCACAACAGACAGACACCCCAAATAGAAAGAAGACAAAAATCCTTTTCTATTTTGATAGAATAGGCAATCTCAACAATACCAGTCCTGCCGGCACAGTAATAGCAGTATTAAACTTTGCACGAGTATTTCATAGCTACAATCCTGACATAAAGATTTACCTGACCGGTGATCTCGTATGTTATGCAGAGCACTATGAATCATTCCAGGTTATACCCCTGCCGCCACATGAACAAAGAGAACAGTTCATTACTGACTACGACGTGATTTTCTTTGCAACGCACGTAGGATATTTCAAAGGCCTGATCAAGTCTTCCGAACAGATCTGGGTGCTTTGGCAACACTGTTGGGAAGCTGGTGACAAGGTAACATTGTCTCACAGCAGCGACTTTGATATAGTGATTTGTTTGTCGGAACTGCACAAAGCCTCCCTCAGAGAACGGAGTTTCGGAGATGAAAAGTTAATAACTATCCCAAACTTTATTGATATTAATATTTATTCTCCAAAAGCTAATAGCAGAAAAAATCATTCCATCATGTTTGCAGGAGGCCTTAATCCACATAAGTGTATCCATATCCTGCTTGATGCTTTTAGATTAGTTCGTCAACAGGTGAAAGATACCGAACTTCATATTTATGGCGATGGACAGATGTGGCGAGGTGGAGATACTTATGGAAATCAGCTCAAAAGCACAAAACCGGAAGGTGCATATTTCTATGGTTATGTCGATAACAAGGATATGCCAAACATTTATTCAAAACATAGCTTATTATGCCTGCCATCCATATTAGAAAGTTTTGGATTAGTAACCGTGGAAGCACAAGCCTGCGGATGTATTCCGATTGTAAACAATGTCGGGGGTGTCGCCGCCACCTTAATTGACGGACAAACTGGTCTGTTATATTCGCCTAACACTCCTGAAAAACTGGCAGAAACCATAATAAAGGCTATTAAGTCGCTTGACGCCAATTCATCTATCCGCCAAAAAGCAGTAAGTTTTGCACATAATACGTTCAGCACCAACAAAGCAACAGAATATATTTTAAAACTATTGGACAAAATCAATGTCGTGAAGAAAGTCAATACTATTAAGGCATTGTTCGAGACTAATGATATTAAACAGGCAGAATCAGACTGTGAAAAATTACTGCAAAAGAACCCAAATCACCCGGACATACAATTAATGTATGCAATGATTATGCTGCGGCTGAGAAATGAGCAGAAAGCTAATCCCATAATTGTAAAACTGCTGCAAAACTTCCCTAAACACCTCAGGGCACTGAATGATTTAGGGCTCATAGCGATGAAAGCCGGAGATAATAAAAAGGCCCTTAGATATTTCACCAAAGCATATAAATTCAATCCATGGGACAAGAAAACTACCATTAACTGCTATAACATATTGAAAATATCCGGCAAATACAAAGATGCGAAAATGCTTCTCTCAAATTATTTAACAAATGTCGGCGAAGATACCCAAATACTTCAGTTGTTCAGGGAAGCTGGGAATCTTATCACGAATACTTCTGCCGGAATCAATGTCATATCTCAAGAGGCATTAGAAAATAGGCAGGATGTATATTACGGGAGCAGCATGCCGCTGGTCAGTATAATAATGCCCGCTTATAATAGTGCCGATTATATTGGGCAAGCAATTGAAAGCGTCCTGGCTCAGGACTACCAAAATTTCGAGTTGATAATTACTGACGACGGTTCTACTGACAACACTAAGGAAGTAATTCAGCGGTACAACGACGAGCGAATCAGGTGCCTTTACCAGGAAAATAATGGCGTCTCCAGCGCACGAAACCTCGCGATAAGGGAATCCAAAGGACAGTATATTATGCCTTTGGATGCAGACGATATGATGACATCGGACTTTATTACCAAGCACCTGGCGGAATTTCAAAAACATCCAGATGCCGACCTTATATATTGTGATGTTTTGTTGATTGATAGGAATGATAATTCTATAAGGATAATGAAAAAGCCTGATTACCAGGACCGCAGACATCTGATTAGAGACCTGCTCCGAGCCGGCCATCCGATAGTTCCATTCAGATTTGGGATAAAGAGAAGCGTTTTCGATAAAATCGGCTTTTATGATGAGGACTTGTTAATTGCTGAAGACTACGATATGATTAGACGTTTCGTAAAGGCCGGCCTCAAGGCCAATCATCTAAGCGAGCCGCTTCACCTAAGAAGAATGCATACTGACAGTCTTTCAACAAATTATTCCGCAAAAAAGGCAAAATGTCATTTTGAGGTCATCAGGCGATTTGCTGATACATTCACGTATGATGAACTCTTCCCTGATGTTGCCTGGGATGAAATAGAACCCCGGATTAGGCAATTGCATGCTAAATGCCTGATTGCCGGGACTTATCTTGAATTAGGACAGGAGTATGTAAAGTCAAATGCTCTTGAATATTCAAAAACAGCTTTCGACCAGGCCTGTTCAGAGCTAAATGATTGCATAAAAATGGACCCGGAAAACCAGGGTTTGATGCAGTTATTCCAAAAGTCCAAACTGATACGAGCCAGATATGCCGGAGCACCTCGGCAAGTTGTTTCTAAAGAAATGCAAATATTGTAAGCAAATATACGATAAATAGTTAAGCAAAAAGTGTTATTGAACGATAATAACTCACATGTGGGTCGGACGTTAGTTTTATTTGTACATTTTCGTGAAGAGAAGATATGAAAACTTAAATCAAAAGGCAGGCAAAGATGTCAACTTTACGTCTTCCAGGGCTTTTAACAGGAATAGATACAGCTAAACTCATCGAGCAAATGATGGCTATCGATCGTCGTTCACTCAATGTGTACGAAGAGCGAAAAAGCATGTGGGAAGAGAGACAGGAGGCCCTGAGCACCCTGGAAACCAAACTCAGAAACTTGAGAAGCTCGGTTCGTGCTCTTTCCGATGCCGATGCTCTTCGCGCTTTTTCAATAGCTTCCAGTGATACCGATAAATTGACTGCCGACGCATCCAACAATGCTTTTGAAGGTAATCACAACGTTGTAATCAATCAGTTAGCCACCTCCGAAAGGTGGGTTCACACAAACGGTAAAGAATACGCCGAGGATTATGTGGGAGCAGGCACCTTTATATACTCATACAACAATAAAGAAACAACAATGACAACCACAGCGACCACAACTCTGACAGGCCTGGTCGGTTTAATTAATAACGATGCAAACAATCCCGGTGTTACGGCCAGCCTGTTATATTATAACAATGCTTATCACCTGGTCATGAACGGCAATGATGCCGGCTTGGATTACCGAATCACCATCAACGCAAGCAGCACAGAAATCTGGCAGGCTGATAATGCGTTTACAGTTGGAAGCGACAATGCGACGCTAAGTTCAAAAATCACAGCACTCGACCAGTTCAGTGGAACGGCCGATAGTGACGATGTTATTGAAATAACCGGCACAGACCATAACGGAAATGCTATCACTCAGGTTAATCTTAGCATTAATGATAATACCAAAATCAGCCATCTTATTGATGAGATTAATGATGCCTTTGATGGAATAGCCAAAGCGACACTCGAAAACGGAGAGATTGTTTTAACTGATAAAACAGCCGGAGCAAGCAGCCTTTCCATCTCTTTGACATACAACAATGGAGGTGATGGCAGCTCGAGCATGAATTTGCCGACCATGGCGTTTTCAACAGAAGGTGGAAACACAACGGCAGACCTTACAGGTTTTGCCGGCTCAGACTTTATTCAAACCCAATCAGCCCAGAATTCACTGATTAAAGTAGATGGCTATCCTCCAGATTCAACAGCGACTTCTGAATTGCAGACAATGAGCCGTGCTTCGAGTCCGACCGGAGGCACTTACACCTTAACTTATGAAGGACAAACAACCGACGCCATCGCTTATAATTCACCTCTAACTGGTGACGGCAGTATCCAGTTGGCTTTAGAGTCTTTGTCAACCATTAATCCCGGCGATATAACTGTCGGCGGAGACGCCAACGGTTTAGCCGATGGTGACGTAACATTTACATTCAGCACTAACCTGGGAGACGTCAGTATGATTTATGCCGACGGCAGCAACCTTGTGGACGCTGGAGATCCTACCGTTGCCGAAACAACAAAGGGCGTCGCAGCTTACATGAGCAGAAGCTCCAATACGGTAGATGACGTCGTTTACGGCGTAGCGCTGCATCTGCACGATACAACCGATGCCAACGGAGAGGAGCTGACTTTAACCAGAGATATCCAATCGGTAAAAGACAAAATAAGCAAAATGGTCGATGGCTATAATTTTGCCGTCGAATTTATTAAGGAAAAGACCGGTTATAATGATGTCCTAAAAACTGCCGGTATCCTGATGGGAGATTACGTCGTTTCGACAATAAAGCAGCAAATTCGCTCGCCTCTTATCACCCAGACTAATGGATTTATAGAGGATATCGACACATTCCTGACACCGGGTCATCTCGGTTTTAATGTCGATAGAGAAGGACTACTGAGTTTTGATGCGAATGTCTTTGATGAAGCAATAGCTGAAGATTATATGAGTGTACTGGCCATAATCGGAGCAGACAAGAGCGGCAGCAGCGACAGTAATGCTATCGAATTTTACGGCGCCAGCAGCGATTATACCACAGCAGGCAGCTACGATGTTGAGGTGGTTGTAAGCAGCGGAGAAATCACAAGCGCCAAAATCAAACTCTCAACTGAATCAACCTACCGTAATGCAACATACAGCGGCAATATCGTTACAGGCATCAGCACTTTCGATGATAATGGGAACCCTACGTACCCCGAGAATTCTCTTCAGCTCAGCGTTGACTTAAGTCAGAATGGCACTTTCACTGCCACCGTCATGGTAAAGCAGGGATTTGCCGGCGCAATAGAGAATGTGCTGGATAAAATGCTAAAGGTAACAACCGGTTCCATCCAAATCGACCAGAAACACATGGACGACCAAATAGAAGCTCTACAGGACAAAATCGACAGAGAAGAAGATCTCCTTACCAAAAGAGAAGAGAGATTGATAGCTCGATTCAGCCGTCTTGAGAGAAATCTTGCTTTGATACAACGACAGATGAGTTTGTTAGGTCTCGGAGTGTAATATAAGAGCAGCAATGTAATGTAATGTGGATTTTCATCCGGTGTGTTATTGGAGCCGGCACCCAAAAACATATTGTCAGGTCTGGAAACTTGCTTTTCTACGGCGTAAACGATAAATCATAGCTAACACTTCCGCTACCGCCACGTACAAAGTCTCGGGTATCGGATCACCGAGTTTGACCGTTGAATATATTGTTCTGGCCAACTCCGGCCTTCTTATAATAGGCACACCGTAAGCCCGGGCAATTTCCCTGATTTTCTCCGCCAAATGGTCTGCCCCTTTAGCAACCATAACCGGCGATTCCATAGTTTTAGCATCATATTGCAGTGCTACAGCTACGTGTGTTGGGTTTACAAGAACCACACTGGCTTTAGGCACTTCTTGCAACATACGCTTGAGGGCCGCCTGGAACTGGACTTGCCGGATTCGGCTTCTAACCTCGGGCGAACCTATCGTATCCCTCAGTTCTTCCTTAACTTCCTGCTTCGTCATCTTCAATTCCTGGATGTATTTCCATTTCTGATAGTAGGCATCAGCAATCCCCATTACCAACAGTATAATGCCAATGCGTATCATCAGGCCAAGAATTATCTTTGCGATAACTATGAGTATCTGCGCAGACCAGGCCCATCGAAGGGTAGCGAGCATATCGAGCCTGCTCTTAAGATAGAACCAAACTACGAGTGAGATAAAAAGAAGCTTTAGAACAGATAATAAGAGCTTCACCAGAGAGCGCGCGTTTACAAGTTTTTGTAATCCTGTAATCGGATTGAATTGGTCAAACTTAAATTCTAACGCTCCCGGCGAATAATTCAGCCCACTTATAGCTACGCTGGATATAAAAGAGCCAGCAGCAAGTGCAGCTAAAATGGGCCAGATAACAAGTATCATATCGATAGTTTTTCTACCGACGAAATCCAAAAATCCTCTGCTATCCGCAAAAACGCCATTTTCACATGACATTCCCTGCCGAATTTGCACCATAAACCATTGCAGCAAATTAGGAGCCAAAAAAGCAATCATTGCCACCAAGACCAGCAGCGTTACAATCGATGTCAGCTCCTGGCTCTGTGGTACCTGCCCTTTGCCTTTGGCTCTCGACAATCTCCTGGTTGTTGGCTGTTCTGTCCTTTCGGCAGCTTGCTCCGGCATAATATATTCCC